>Ga0123340_1000985_pt1 | contig 22258 bp, 15 predicted proteins | sample SirMexnodulemix_FD_89961 | JGI IMG/M metagenome (GOLD analysis project Ga0123340, IMG submission 89961) | Root nodule microbial communities of legume samples collected from Mexico - Siratro Mexico nodule mix | ecosystem: Host-associated > Plants > Roots > Nodule | place: Mexico: Nepantla...
ATATATATATATATATATGTATATATGTATGTATTGGTGAACTCCTTAATTGTTGTTAATAAGGTTGTCAAACTCTTGAGTTAACTCTTAAACCCTTAACAGTTTACAATCTGTAAACTCTTTCAACTATCAGGTCAAGAAATTAGCTCAATTTTGGATTGTTTTAAATTTTAGAACTTATACTTTTATGAATTTATATTTAGTTTGGTCATTTATATAGTGTAATCTTATTTAGCACTAATGTACTATCACACTTTGTTGTTTTGATTTGCTACTTTTGGCTATTATGAAGTTGATATGTTCAATTATTGTTGTGTTATGACTATTACGTTATGCATATATGTCATTAATAGATTTTTTTAATATAATTTTTATGCTAGATAAACTTTTCCGTGTTTACAAGTTTAGTCTATGAAAACTTCAGGAGTTTAAGTAGACTCGTGTTTTCCAACCTATCATTTTGTTTTTGCAAGAGTTTCCTACCATTGAAATGATCAGTTATAAAATTTTGGCATGCTTATCTTTGGATTTTCTATCTAATTTCTGGCAACCAATGTAATCAGATTGGAAATTCCAATTTCTTGCATCAACTTTTGTCCTTTTTATTACATTTTCATAAGATATCCTGGCATTACTATCCTGAATGAGTTACCAATCTCAGTTTTACTTCCGTGCTCTTGTTATTGTTTAATATGAGCTAAACTAGTGCTTGGGTTTTGCTAGGTTGGATACCTTCTTGGTTTAGGCGATCGCCATCCAAGCAATCTTATGTTACATCGGTTTAGGTAGCGTTTGATAAAGAAAGTTAGCTATATTGTCATTAGTTAAATTTTATCTAGCGTCTAATACTTGTGATGTGGTGCAGTGGGAAGATTTTACACATAGATTTTGGAGACTGTTTTGAAGCATCAATGAACCGTGAGAAGTTCCCAGAAAAGGTGCACTCAAGAACTAACTATTTGTAACTTTGAATGGTGGAGATTATAGATATTTTATTGAATCTTATCTTTTAAGCTCCAATTCAGGTTCCGTTTCGCTTGACAAGAATGCTTGTGAAAGCCATGGAAGTTAGTGGTATTGAGGGAAACTTTCGCTCAACTTGCGAAAATGTTATGCAAGTTCTTCGAACAAATAAAGATAGTGTTATGGCCATGATGGAGGTATATATGGCTTACATCCCTCTAACCTCTCTCTGGTTTGGTTATCTTCGATTTATGAATTTCTAAATGATGAAAGCATGGTAATGGGATGATTTTAGAGTTTACATTGAAATTTGAAACGAATTATTAAGCTGAGAGTAAATTCTGGTTTAGTCACGGTACACCTTCCATTTGCTGAGGAAACATTCTTTTCCCCTGATGTGGTAGTACAGGTCAGCATTGCCATATCATCAGATTTGATGTGAAGAAATAAAAACTTTAAAAAATAGTTAAGGACTTGCTAGTGCTAATTTGGCTGTCACATCATTTGGTATAAGTGCTGGGAGGTTTAGCACTACTCGATTTGGTTGCTAATGTGGGTAATAGGTATTTTAGCAGAAATTATGTGTATGAAATTATGTCTTGACCCTTAATAAATTGGTTATCATAGATACAGATGTGTTTGATAAGCCAAGTATTTTTATTTTTATTTTTTATGAAAGCGAAATATATTTTTATTTTTATTTTTTTTTATGTTTTTCCTTTCCGCACAAACCCAGTCTACATAACAGTAAGTGGTGGAAGTTTTTCTTTTCATTTTTCCATGGAATTTTTCTTTTGTACTTTTGTATAAATATTAGATAATCATAATAGTATAGACTATATATAAAGGCGAGTAAAGAATAAGGGAAAGATGAACAACTTCGTTTTATTGTTAAAGGATAACAAAGATAACAACCATCATTATGTTGGTCTCTTGAAAGAACACTTCTCTAACCACGCTTTTAATTGGGTCACTTATCGGGATTATTTCCCTAAATTATCTTATGTTGCTAGTTGAGAATTTTTTTGATAAATAATAGATGATTTCTTCATCTGTGTTCAGGCATTTGTACATGATCCTCTCATAAATTGGCGTCTTTTTAACTTCAATGAAGTTCCACAAATGTCTATGCTTACCACCAATCATGTACCTCCTGTTGTAAATACTGAGGAATCTGCTCCAAATAGAGAGCTTCCTCACCCTCAGCGTGGTGCCCGTGAAAGGGAACTTCTACAGGTATCATCATACTGTGTTATTTTGTTGCTTGCTTTTTGATTAATTATGCTTATTTTATCTATCTTTGGATATAGGCTGTTAACCAACTTGGTGATGCTAATGAGGTTCTGAACGAGCGTGCTGTGGTTGTCATGGCTCGCATGAGTAATAAGCTTACTGGTCGGGATTTTTCAACTTGTTCTTCAGTGTCAAACAACTCCCTTCAGCATGCTGCAGACCATAGTAGCTTAATTTCTGGAGACACGCGGGAAGTTGATCATGCTTTATCTGTTAAGTTGCAAGTTCAAAAGTTAATTATCCAAGCTTCCTCACATGAAAATCTGTGCCAAAATTACGTAGGGTATGGTCTCTTAACTTAGTAATTTTCTGAGTAAGCATTAAATTATATACATACACTCAGGATTTGCTTTAAATGGGATTGCCAATCTTTCTCTCCCCCCTTTATTTTCTCTATTTCTTTTTAATTTTGGCTTGATAATGTAAGAAATATAATATAAAAGCATGTGGCCACATTTATAAGCTTAAATTTTTAGGATAATTGATTCATGACATGCTATGCCCTTTATGCCCAATTGGTCTAATATGATCAGAACAAAGTAGGTTGTGCTTTATCAGGCTCTTATGTGAGTGGGCGTTAGAATTGTGGTATAAAAACGTGTAATAACCTAACAGCTTAAGCTTTTTAAATAGTTCGTCTCATGAACCTCTATGCCTTCAGCGCGTTGTGACTTCTGGATTTCTGTTTTCTCTACTTTTTTCAGGTGGTGCCCTTTCTGGTAAATCGCAAGGGAGCAGTAAATATTGTATATATTCTGTACATAATGAAAACTTGCCAAGGATCCATGTCCATCCTGTCCCCTCATTCCCCTCCTTTCTTTTACTTAGCATCTTTAGTGTATGTATGTGTACAGCCATTGTCTCGTGACATTGCAATGAAAAAATTGAAGCCTTGCAGACATGCTTGGTCTTGTAGACCACATGTTAACCATTTCTTTGTGAATATGATCTTTCCATTAGGGAATGTGTTTAGTAATATATGTTCAGTTAATATTTTACCTTAGTTTCCAATTAATTGTCATCAAAACGATTTAAATTTGCTTGGTTTGCTGTATACTCGGAATAAGTCTTGGGACAAGATGCATAACATACCATCATGATCTCAAGTGGTCACTAAAGATGTTTAGTGTCATGAAAAATTACATCATTCAAGACACCCAGTTTGATTTATTCTTTCTCAAAAATTAGTTTACGTATCCCATGGATATTAAGAACATGAGTATAATGATTTTTGTTTGGAATTTTATGCGCTTAAGGACGCTAAATAAATTGAATGAGTGATATCCACATAATATCTGCAATCAAGCTGCAAGAGTTTTTAAAATTCGGAAGTAGTGTACTTTATTACTGTTAGAGACGAATGTGATAATGTTATTTACTTTATAAATTAGATAGGTATTTTAATTTTAATTTCCAATTAATGAACACCAGAATGGCTTAAAAGTACATGTTTGCAGCATATAATGCACATACAAGATCGTAACGCTTAAAGTCATGGTCTGAAGTAGTCAATAAAGTTTTTCAGTATAACAAAAATTTATAACTTGATTAAAGGCTAACATGATCTCAATTAATCGACATATGACACAGGGCATATTCAAATTTTATTTATTCTTCCTCGGAAAATAAAAAACTAGACTACTTTCATATAAAGATTGACTGAGGATGAACAGGTGCCGTTCTTGGACTATCTAACTGAGTTTTTCTTTTCTGCATTTGAAGACAACTAAATGGATAGAAAAAATGCAACCTACGCCATGCTTAAATAAATGAGATGGGGATGTTATATCACTTATTTCTCAAAGCAAAATAATTGAAGAAATGGAGACAATACTGAACACATGGAACCTGTTTTCCCCTTTCTTTACAAACTATGGGATGGATGGTATCTTAACCAAAGTTCCAAAGAAAATAGCTTGAATAGCCAAAAATGGAGCCTCGCTTAAGCCTAGTGAAGAAATTTAATTGCTTAAATCTAGAAAAGAGGCATGATGGGATAAAGATTATCACAGCATGTCACTAGGTGCCAGGATTACTCTAAAAGGTAAGACACAAAATGCTGAACAAACAACGTAGAACAGAGTTGGAGACAAGAAAATATAGAGGGGAAGAATATTCCAGATACAGACATTGTATTACATCTTTTACCCAATCACAGTCTCTTGCAGCACAAATTTGTTGCCAGTTGGAGGAGCTTACCACTACCAAGAGGAAAAGTTGTTAAAAATTACGAATTAATATCCACATAATTATTTAGCAGATACTTGCAACCATTTGCTTAATGAAAGAGATTAGATATGCTGGAGAAGATATTTCATCCATATGAAAGAGGTTATCCGACATCTATCATCCATCTATATAAAAACAAAAACTACCAATCAGCAATAATAAGGGACTTGAATAATGTTTTGCAAGAACAATGTGGCAAACTTGCTGTAAGTTCAAAGAAGTTGCTACTTAAAGCTATTTACTCAGAAGCTGTTATATATATATATATATATAGACACACACATATACACACCCACCCACGCATGTCCTGTGCTAACCCAAAATTCCCTCACTATAATATATACAGACCTCATGGATGACACGAGGAACGAAAAATAGTTGTTCTATGATGGGATCCACTCTAATTAAACAATTATCTCCAAAGGCTTTAAAAGACAATTCATATCAATTGGGGCACAAAAGATAAAATCCCAGTTGATAAGAATTGAACCTTAGCATAGTTGTTATGCAAATAATTTGGTTTTATAAGATGTTGCTTTTATTTTTTAAAGGTAGTTATGTTCTTCTGACTTCGTCATGAAAAAAGGCTTTTAGAAAAGATCTTTAAAATCTTAATTATAAAATATAACACAAAAACATTCACACACACATACACCCTGGAATTAGGTACTAGAAGTATTTACCCCTCATGTGTGAGAAGACCTCAGCCACTTTGATCCTGGCTGAAATTGAAACCTCACAAACTGCCCTTTGGGCCAGATGAAGTTCACCACTAGAACAAACACTTGAAATCTTCCATCACATCAACCACGAAATGATAAAATAAATACAAAAAAGAAGACTGTCCTCCTCTTATCATAATAAACAGAAGTACTCAAATAAAAGCTATTTCTTTTTTATCTAAAACATGTTGAAGATCTGAGTACGAAAAAGTATAAAAGAGCACATCCCTCTATGGAATTGGAGGGAAGATGCGTGAATGGGGAGATATTGCATAGTCCTGGATATAATTTTTAGAATTACTTGGGTCAGGGATCCAATGAATCTCACTCATGTTTGGTATCTCAACATAGGACATGGTAAACTCTCCTGTCTTCTCTAGCTTCCCTCTCTTGCCTGCCCTGAGTACAAGATTACCATGCTGGTAGGAAAAAATTCCTTTGGTCAAATGAATTATATCACCTGAATCAAAGGCATCACACTCATCTCCCCAAAGCTGAAGATGAACTGCCGCTGTCTCATCAGCTACAAGAGTCAAGCATTTCCTATTCTGCCCTTCTAGTTTTGTGCTGCCTTTCTCCAAGAGTATAAACTTAGTGTCTATGTTGTTCTGAGCTGCTGGCGTAATGTCTTTGAGAAGAACCATCTCTGATGTGTTCCTCCAAGAACCTCCACTTCATTTAATATCATAAATGTCATGAAACAGCTTTGGTTTAGAATGGAAAAAATCAATCAGCGATAAAAGTCAGCACTAGTGTACACTACTACACACAAAAAGGTTAGTCAAAGAAATTTTAGAAATATGATTTTTTATTCAAATGAAAAAAAAAAAATCAAAATGCAGTAATCGCATTTCCTCCCCACATAATACTAAGAAAGAAATAGGATGTTACATAGTTAAAACATAAAAAAACTTAACTGCAGCACGTGCATTTGTTATCTAACTGTTGAAATGACTATTTTTAACATTGAAGAAGATGCAAAAGCAGAAGCATAATAGGAAATGAAGTAGAGGTGGAAGGAAGCTGACCTGATGAAGTAGGTCTTTGCGGCTCTCTAATTTTTGTGAACACACAACCACTAACAGCCAACCCAAGTCCCCCTTCTTCCCTGCATAAGGCCAAAAGAATGGGTTAGGGTAGGTTACGATTGATTGAAGAAGAAGACCATAGGAACAATAATTCACGCTAGGGTTTTCTATTATATAGAAAGGGAACAAAATTATCATTTGAAATAAACAGAGATAGAAGAAGAAATTTCAATAGCTCTTTCGGAATCTTTCTCAACCTCACGGCTAAAGTATGCATTCTGTTTTGTACACCGTACCATTATCAAGCTCCTTTTCACGATGCTCAATCCAAAACTTCTTTCAATAAAAGGAATCTTCTTTCTTTTATTTATTCATCTTTTCATATAAAATGCAAAATAAATTTAACGGAAAGATAAAATAAAAAAATATATATAAATAAGCACAAACTTGTTTCACTATAAGAGATAACTGTTTTTTTGTTTGAGATAATAATGGTAATTTTAAATACAGAATTTATTTCTAAATAAAATTTCTCATAAACAAAAGTAAACTTATCGCATAAACTAAAGTTAACTATATCAATCTTTTGCCTTACTGCCTAGCGCCTAGGGCATTTGGGTTACTATAAGCTACCTTTCATTGCAGAATTCAGACACTGAATAGCTACCTTTCATTGCAGAATTCAGACACTGAATGCAAGTAACACGCGAGTGATCACAATCAGCATTCTAAAAATGGAGAGTATGTCATCAACATGAAACACAATGAACTATAATAACCCACATCCAAAATTTCTCACATCAAAAGACCATGGCTAAACCAGACAAGTTTAGTTCCACGATGTCTCCCATATTCTTCGAAGTAAAAGCCATTCCAGTTAACAATTCAAATAACAGATAAACTCATCTGTATCTCTATAATCCCCTGAACCACACATTCCGTATTGGCTATGCTCACCTGCATTATTACAGAAGAGCTACATGTATTATTACGCAATCTGACACTTGCGATAAATCCATCCAACATTCAGACAAACAAAACAGTCATGAAGGCTCTTGCTCCACATTTCACCATCATAAAGGTTAGTTTCTCTCAAATAGCGTGCAGAAGCACTTTTATCAGAATATGCTACAAATATTCAAGAAACGTAATCCATACTTACACAAAAATGACCTAACTATTGTCCACGTTATTCCATGCATAACTAACCTGATACCATAAACGAGCATAGTTTCGCAAACCGTGAACCAAAAAATCACAGAGGAGTGTTGTGCACACTCACAAGTGTCTATTTTGCAATTGTAATTTTATTTACAATTTTATTTTATCGGAACAGTGTCGCTAACTGGCGAGAATGTAATAATGAAGAGTGAAGAGTGAAAGGAATGTAGCGGAAACCTAAAACTCAAATCATAAAAACTTTGAAACTAGAAGCATTCGTATTATGTGATGCATATATATAAACAATTGGAGAGAATGAGGTTGATGGACCTGTTCAGTTTTACTGAGACGAAAATGAAGAAATCTATGTCCTCTCAGGTAGCGCAATTGTCAACACACTGATCCAGCTTCTTCAATCTTCAGAAATAACAATCTACCTTTATAAGGAAAAGGGGGAAATCAAACGAAAGGGAAGACCGCGAGTATATCAATTTCCTCCACTACGACGTCGTCCTTATAGACTTCTATAATTAAACTTTTAAATTCGACAATTTTTATAATAGCTATGTTTTTCCAATGGGATTAATTCGGTATTGTTTCTACAAATTTAAAAATATTCCAGCTTTGAAATTTTTTTAAATATATTTAGTTTCCAAGTATCATCAAGTTTAAAAATTTAAAGATTTTTTTCAAAACTCTTTTCTCTTAAATAATCAATTTAAACTATTAAAGCAGCATTATTTTTTTTTTCAAGGAGATGGAACGTCCACTCCAGCCCCATCTATAAAACGCCATGCAATTTTGCAACAGTCATGGTTATTAATTTCAAATTTTAAAAAATCAATTGAAGTTAAAGTGATAAGGATAACCATTAATATCACTTTACAAGTTGTTCATCATTCTTGAATTTAAAAAGAATTTAATTTCTAGATTTACATTATCTTAAAGATTTACTGAACTTGAGTGTACCATCTGGAAAAAAGAAAAAAGTCATAATTTTACTGGCTATAAAGCCGATAGATGAATATTCCTGCACTTCTTATACATTGAATATGAACTGTCTCAAATGAGTCACCCTTTTCTTTGCACTAAAAAGGGTGAATATAAATTATAAGGAAAAAAAGTGAATATATATGAATCATGAATGGACTCATAAAGTTAGCTAGTGAAAAGTATTCCAAGGGAATCTTGTTCAGCAGCTTCCCGTGTTCTTTATTCTTTGCCAAATAAGAATTGCAGCAATGTATGGTTCCTCTAGCAGTGTAAAGGTTTTTTTAGTATTATTTCCTTAATTCGACTTCCCCGTCTTCAAAAGAAGTAGTAATAAGTCTCAACTGAGCCTTGTTTGTGCATGTCTAAAAATGAGTAAATGAACTGCTCAAATCACGGCCTGCCCACCATTCCAAGCATTGTGCATATCTAGTTGATCCATTTGTTGGTGTCGGCTTTCTTGCAAAAAGCTAACACCAGACCATAATCCTCGGATTAATAAGATGCTTACAAACACTACACTTCCAAGTGTGCATAACACCTGCATTGAATTATACATAAGTACCAAAATGTTTAAGTTATACGACAAGTTCAAATATATCGGTACAGATATTCCCGGTACTGCAAACCCAAAAGCCTGAGTGTTCAGAACAAGAATGCATCGATTTTTCACTCCCTGGTCCATGCTAAACATCAACTGGAAAAATCATCACCCTTATATTGTACGGAATTTTAATTATTTGTTCATCCTTGTACTTAAACATTTTTGACGTTTTAATCTATACACTTAGAAATTACTCGTTTTAAACGTTCAAATTTAAACAATGATAATGGAAATAAAGGGAGCAAACAAGCAGTTAAACCTTTTAATAAATACTGCCTGCATAACGTTTTAGATATCAATTTTGCAGATATGATATATCTGCATAAGACCCTAGACGAACCCCGTGAGCTAGGACACCACTCTATAACTGGATCCCATCGTTAGTGAGTTCTCATGTTCTATGATGCTTTGAACAGTAGTAGCCTAAAGATTATGTAGAACCATTTTCCACCAAGTAACAGAAAGCTTGGGAAACAAAGGTCGAAAACAGCTAAACAGGTTGAACTCACTAAAGGCTATTGTATAGGATGTCAAAATCTCATGACAATCATCGTTAAATTCCTAAGCAGAAAATATGTCAAAAGTTAGAAGACGACAAAATTCTAGAAATGGCATCCAGTAATGATTTAACAATGTTAATGCCCATTATAAATAACCGAAAACGGTACCTGAAGAAACGCCTTCAAAATCCACAGAAAGGTCAGCAACAGTGTCCCATTCACAGAAAAACCGATCTGTGTTAAAAGAGATGTTAAATTTCATCCCCAAAAAATCCAGACTTGTAGAATTGCTATAGAAGTGAAAAGAAGAGATTAGGTGGCCAAACCAAATGGGTGGAGATGGGGAAAGGGAGAACGGATCGAACTGCTTTTCTTGTTCTCTTCGAGACCTTCTTGAAGACATTCTGAACGAACCTCACCAGTAGATCCAGACTCCGATCCTCATCGTTTTCATCGTCTTCGTCATCGCTGATTGGATGCATCCACTTGCGAGGATCATGGACCAAAGTCCTGCGACTCTGAAGCAAATTGGACTGTAATCACAAAGAACAGAACGGAAAGGAAAATGGAATCGATGAAAAAGGAACCTTGGATAGAGAGAAGCTGGAGAAGCGTTGACTAGGAATGGAATCATGGTGAGTGCAGAGGGCGATTGGGAAAGCACGAAGGTGAGAATTAAGGTTCAGAGAGCTAAATAATGGGAGACCACCAGACTTAACCGTCACTGCTGAGAGTAACATCTTCAACTCTAATAACAACAATAACACTAACGTGTTTGTCCTTCTATTTATACCCGTTGAGTGAGTATGTCTAAAGTAAAGTATTTCTTGTCCAAAACTTTTCTTCTCCTATCATATTATGTTATTATTCAAATAAAATTTAAGCTTTCATCAATGCAACAAGGAGAATTAGGAGTATTTTTTTCGGGATGATGAGGGGAAGAGGTGTTTGGGAGCTGGTGATTTGCAATTCAACGTTTAAATGGCATCTATAATTACAATTAAAATGAGCCATCTTGAATTGTTGATTACGATTACACGACAAAGAAACACAGTTCTATTTTCTCTATAATTACGTATAGCAGTGTGCATACAATTATTACATTTACATGTCACCCCTGAAAAATGGACCACTGAGGAATGAAGAGGAGAATGTGCCTCCGCCATTGGGGAAAAGTGTGAGGAAACAGATGAGGCCAAGGATGATGCCCCAAGCGTATCTGCTTTCCCCTAGAGGGGTGATCTCGTCTTTCGCCGGTATTTCCTCTCCACCCCGGAAAAAGGTTGCAAACAATCCCCACGCCAGGCACAGAACACTACCACTGAGGCCACCAATACCCAGCAACAGTGAAGTGGCAAAAGATAAGAGTGTGGCAGTGTTTCTGCCAAACATGGCTTGAGCAATGCGACCTCCTTCTAGCCTCCCGCATGGCAACAAGTTCAAAGAAGTCACCACCATCCCTGCATAACCATCAAATTCAAACTTTCTAGCCATCTTTCAACCACCATAAATATGTCATTGTCATTCACCTATAACTTCAAACCAACGCAAGGACTCAAATTTCTCAAGGCAAAACTTGTAAAAAGTCAATGGTGGGCATCTAACGCGCTCTATAAATAATTGCTACTTTCCCTAGAAATACAAATTTATTAACCATTTAATTTACCACATTAAAGGACTTAAGTAACTTTAGCAAATGCCATTTAGCCTGGACCAAAGTCAGCGTCAGTCAAACAAGCAGCCTGGACATTATAAAAATTTTAGATCTTAAGATGTAGAGTTGCATTGTTTATTGAAACATTATTGTCAAAAAGGAGGTATAAAGACAGAAATCTGAACAAACCCACCTAAAAGCCCAGCAAATGCAAGCGGATCAACAGGAACTCCAACACCTTCCACGGCATAAGGTAATACATTTCCAAGATCATCTGTGTAAGGTCCAATAACGTATTGGATGAAAGAAAGCAAAGGGTTGTTATAGAAAAATTGAGGCCGTATGTACCTGAAAACAAACAGTGAGTTATAATCATGAGAAGTAATGTTCGTCAAGCATGTTGGCTGCACTGTAATGCATGGAACTTACATGGCCAATATCAGATAACGATTTCTGTTGTGTTTGCTCCCCATATTATATTATTATTGTCGTAAATTTAACTGCATAGAACTTATATCCCCAATGCTATAACCCCAATATATCTCAATAAACCCTTATTAAATTTATTTGGCGATGACTAATACCATTTTCAACTTGCATACTCAACAAGACATTTCATAACATGTAGTTCTTGTCCATGTATGATTGGCCTTTAAATAAAGCTATTGTTTAGATCATAAGTTTATGGTTCTGGCAAACAATGTTCACTTAAATTTAAGTTTCCTTCCCTTTTCTTATTGACCAAAGAAAAAGAAATAATAGGAAAGAGCTAGCTGTGCTTCTAGAGAAGGTATTGTACAGAGCACTCACAATGCATTATCACCCCCATTAAAGCTTCCATCAGCCACAAACGCAGCAATAGCAAGCACTAGTGAGGTTAAATATGCACTAGCAGTACGGGCTACAGGAATGTCAAAAAGAGCTTTCTTGTTTGGGAGGAGAGATTCATAATTATTCATCACTCCTAAGCACCCTGTCCAATTCGATGGCACCAGGAAGGAAGGGCTAAGCTTAACACCATAACGGGATGCTGTTACCCTGGTGGTTATCTACATAATGAAAAGAATACAGTCAGTAAGCCAAGGAATGAATTGAATGTCAAAGATGGCTATCATGCATCTAATACAGTTGCAAAAACAGTGGCCAGATCAAATCTCCAACATAATTTCATGAATACACAAATGTACCAGTATGGTGTTGGAGATTGTCTGTTTAACCACTGAAATCATCAAAAAGAGGAAACTGATGAGCTACTTTCACAATTTCCCTTGCAAATAATACTGTCTATCGAGTAAAGTACAACGCCATGTTGCAAGAAATCTTTTTCAAATTTTATTTAGGCTTTTTGTGTGAGTTTCTTGCTTATAAAAAGATAAACAAGCTACTTATCAGTTAGAGGACTATCAGTGAGGTTATAGTAAGTGATAATCAGAACATGATATAAATGTGTGGAATAAACTACAACGTTTGGTGGAAATTCTGAAATATAACATACCTCTGAAACTCCCAGAATAAATAAGAAGCCACCAAATAGAGGCACAACATTAGCCAGATAGTCATCGAATGTAGCATCAGGTTTAAGGAAGAAGCCACTCATCAAAGCAACTGTTCCAAAGGTAGTAACAGCTAATAAAATTGCACTAAAATAGCCCAAAGGAGTACTCAGCTTAGTTGACTCAAATTGGAGATCCATTTCTGCTTTGGGTTGCACCACACAAGCCTGAAACAATGCCATGACTTTTATCAATTGGCCATCTAGCAAAGCATCTTTACAGCATTTTCTTTATGAAGCGGACAAGTGAAAAAAAAAATTAAAAAAACATACAAAGCCAGAACGATGAAGATAGTAAATCAGCATAGGTTGTCACATTAATGCATGGAATGAATCGATTGTTTGTGACATGAGCGGATGATGTGTGCAATCAACTGAAAATAAGTGCCAAACCATTAATGACTCAGAGCACTGAGAGGTCCAAGTATTTTCCTTTCATTGCTTAATTTACAAGATTGAAGTGATCCATCGAGTACTTTTGCAATTAAAGCATGTGTAACACCATGTAACAGCGACAGTCCAAGCTCTAGATTGCAAAACTAGCAAAGAAACCAGGACCAGGAATTTAAAAACATTGAAATAAAAGATGGGATAGTAAGTACCTGTTTGGTAATGTCATTTGCTTTTTCTTCCATGAACCAGACCACGACATCTCGTCCTGCTGCATCGGAGAGCTTTTTCTCCAACTTGGGAATGACCTCATCGATGGGTTTCCTCAAATTCCCAATGAAAATACCCCCGTCTCCAAATCTTCGAACATCGGTTGCAAAGAAGGTGTCAAACCCAAAGCAACTCTTCAACTGCATAACGCCAAATTAAACTAAATTCAATTAGTAGGTAGTCATCATTCAAGTACTATCGATTCATTTTTAGAAAGAATATAAAAAATGAAACGGATAGGAATTAGACCTGGTTAAGATCAAGAGCCTTGAAAGTTTGCTCAGCCATTTGCAGTCTTTCCTTTTCCCTGAGCAAGTTGTCACGCACTAAGGTGTTGAAAAGGGCCAAAAGGGGGTTAGAGTTGTTGGTTTCCCTGTCAAGTTGCTTGAGCTTTCTATCAGCCCTCTTCTTCTCAAGCTTTATGGCGGCCTCGATGGAAGGGTTGCCCATGAACTTCTTAAACTCCTCGTCGGTCTTCCAGTCCATTTCCTGCTGGGTGTCAGAATCAGAATCAGACTGAGAACCAGAATCATGGTCCACGTCGTTTTCTGGAGCAATGGAAACCGTGGTAGTAGAGGAGGAATCAGTTTGTTGATGGTCTTCGTGGGAGGAGCTGGCGCAGGTGAGGGAAGTGCGTTTGGAGCAGAAGGAAAACGAGAGACGGATGTGGATGATGCTCGAATGTAGTGGGAAAGTGCAGGTGGTCCTGCTGCTGGTGTTTGTATTTGTGTTGGCGTTGAGAAGAGCAGTGAAGGAAAGAGCAGAAAGAGTTGGTATTGGCACTGCCATTGGAAAGAAAGAGGTGCTGTGTGTCCTGATGATGATGATGATGAAGAAGATGATGATGATGGTGGGTATGTATGAGTAGACTTTGTAGTGAGTTGTGATTCCGAGCATGCTGGAGTTCATTCCAGAAGTGTGGAGAAGTACAGTGACGAAGGAAAGTGAAAGACGGCGACACCGCACTTCAGCACTTCTCTTCTTTGGATTTTGTGGGACACGACATCACACGCTGTCCTCGGATTATTCATTTATTTGTGGTTACAGATAACATCTTCCTTCTAATGCTGCCATCTGGTACCGCACATTTTGTCGTTTTCCCCTTTCTACCTTAAAAATGTGCAATTTCAAATTTTCAGTTATGATAGTGAATCACAATTTTACATTTATCTAATTAATCATATGCTCTTTTTAGAAGCTTTAATTCATCATAAGATATCAGTCCAATTACTGGTTCTGTAATCTCCTCATAAATAAGAGTTAACAACAACAATATATTTATATCTATCTTCAATTCATTTTTTAATCACAAGTAAATCATTCAACTTATACATTATAAAAATATAAAAAAAAAATCCAATCAAAACCTTTCATTAAATTTTATGAATAATTGTGATTCATTTTTTATCTTTCCAAGATTCAATGTATCATCTACTCAATTTAATAAATCGAAATTAGTTCAACCTATTTTCTATGATTAAATCTTTTTGCAACTTTTTAATTTAGAAAGTTTTAAAAAGTATATAAAATATTTTAAAAAATTATTTGAAAAAATAAACTATAATTAAAATTTAAATATATTACCTCTGGTTTGTGTATAAGAAACACAGAATATTTTTGTCTAAAATATAAGAAACCTATAACTACTTCAAATACGTCGCTAAATTTTCTTTTATTCCATCGCTAAATTTTCTTTTATTCCATTAATTTGTTTTATAAATAATGATACATTTACTTATTTCTCATATGCATTGGACTATTAATGGTCATATTGGTGGTTCTTATTAGTTGAAAAAAATCATTAAACTATGAATAATACCATTAAACATAAATAACACTAAAATTAATTAATTATATGGGCTTATCTTCAATAAAATTTAAATTTGTAACATTTTTAATTAAAACCAGCTAATTTAACTATTTTTATTCGTTTTCAAGAGTTATATTTATTTTTTATACATAGAATCTGAGATGATATTACTTTTTCAGATGAATTGAATATTTTTAAGAAAATTATTGCAATAAATATGAAGCATAAATGGATGGAAACAGCATAATAAATTAGTTTTTAAATCGATGAAAAATCCAAATTAAAATTTACCTTATTATCATTTTCCCATTTTAGGCATTACCGATTTTAATAAAGAAGACATTTATACGGTTCGAGAATAGTCTGTTTCAAAGTTAAATACACTTTTTTGTATAAATATGCACGTAAGTTTGTTAAGACACTTCAATTTTATTTTTCATTTTTTTTTAAATGAGACTGTTGCATTTTGACATAATTTCAATATTTGGTCCCTCAGTTAACTTACATACATAGATAGATCAACAAAATTTATTTCTTAAATAAAATTATTCACGATGTAATGGCTATGTATATATAATTTTGATGTTTGTCTATGGTAGGAAAACTAAGAGGAAAATACACAAATCTCCTTAATGGATCTCGGAACAATTCAAATATTTTAATGACAATTGAGATTTGGCAGGAGATACTGATGCAAAGTCATGCAACTACATCATTTCATTTGAGTTAAAGCCCATATGAGGCAAAAATGCATCTTTAAAATTATAATTTGGTGTCTTTCACGAAGGTGTCTGTTATTATTAGAGTCATGTACTTGAAAACTATATAATTTTATATCACTACCTTACAACTATTTTTACTAATTTTAATTTAATATTTTATTACTAAAAAAAGAGTTGAGATAGTTATTTAATAAAAAGTGGTTGTCAAAATATTTTTTACTTTATTATTATTATCATCTTTTTATTAGTCTTAAAACAATAATACTTGAAAGGCATCATGCATATAAATAAAAACTTTTGCATTTTTTAGGGGATTTAAATGACATGGTTTTGGTTTTTTCTATTTCTTTGATAAGAAAAATACACCGTTAATCCTTTTGAACGATAATATTATTGGTTATAATTTTTTAATCGACGCATTATTATTTAATTAAAGGAACGCCAACGGAAACATATAATTAAGATTGGTGATTTGAACCCTCTTTTAGCATATCATGGAACTGCAAAAATTGAGCCTTGTCCTTCAAGCTTAATGTACATAACTAATATGGTTAGAACTGCAACCCTGTCATAATGAGGACCAGGCTCGCATTCAAGCTAAAAAATTGTCAAATATATCTTAGTTTGAATTAAATTCTGCAACGTGAATTTACAGCAACAGGGCAATCCTTAATAATTTTGAATTTTGAATATTTATACACTCAACGCTGATGCTAAAACTAAAACCAAGCCAAGTACAGTTCCAGTGTTTAAAATAAATCAATTATTTCGCTGACAATTTCATCAGTGATTGAATCTCCTATTTCCATGTATATCTCCAATTTTACGATTTGGAAGCTTTTCCACTCTTCTGATATCACACAGGACTCTGCATGCATCAGGGGACTGATCTTTTTACCTTCCCTATATTGTTTCTGCAACACGTTAAAATGCTCATGTATGATACTCTGAAACCCCTCAGCTTCTGAAACTCCTTTGCTTGATACACGTTTACCTTCATTTCCATGAAACCCTTTGTCTTTTTGTACATGGTCAATCTGTCTTCCGCACAAAGAAGCCGTCTCCACCATTTCCTGTAGTTTCTCTTTTTTTGCACGTCTAAATTTCAAAATATTTGAGCTCGCCACTAGCTTTCTTACACAGTCTCTAACAAGTTTCTGGGACAAAGTTGGAACAGCACTTACCTGCTCATCTGAACTTTTTAAGTGACACACTGTTCCATGAATTTCCTGCTGTTTTTTACAATATAGCGTGGTCGCGTATCCCTTGCTTACCTCTGATCTTTTCAATTTGGGGAGTGTCAATGTCTGAATCATATTCACCGGCAAAACCTTGTGGTGAGCATCATTGTTACTAAAATGATGAGACATAGCCAATGTTTTCGGTGAACTTGTCTGTTGAGTTGGCTGAGTGTGTGCTGTTAAATATTCATGTACATAATACAGGTCACTGTTGTGCTCTTCATCCCAATTTGAGAACTCCTGGCTGTCTTCTGTGGATAGTAGTGATCTAAGTATAACTGTAGCATGTAATAGGCGTTTCCTTAGCTTGTGTAGATCATATTTGATCGACCATTTCAGATTCTTGGCGGAATAAAGGTGGTGAATGTTGCTACTCTCAGAGCTGAGGTTCTTGAACATGTAACTTCTTTCGATGATGTAACTCTGCAACGAAAAAGGCTCTTGGTGGTGTCGGAGATGTTCTTTTAGCTGTTTTGTAGATTGTTGGTGGGAAGTATCCATTGAAAGGAGTAGTGGAGTAGGAGCTTGTGAAGCAGAAAAGATAATTGAGCCGTTTTTGGAGAAAGAATAGGCAGTGGAAGCTAATAGAACATGCTTGTATTTGACAATGGAGCGTTAGTGGGAGAGTAAAGCAAGAGGTTGGTGGAGTGGGGAAGAGGCATTTAAGTATAGCAAATAGTTTATTTGACCGGGGAACCAGAAAGCTAAAGCTTGGTAACATAGCAATCAAATGGTGGTGCCAACATGTTTAATGGATGCAATCTCTTGATTGCTTTGCTTTCTTGAGCCTTATGTGTTGCACATATACTTCTAATTCCAATGGCTTTCCCTTTTTCTATATAGGGTGTTATGTCAATCTTTAGGAGTGTGGTTTGGTACATGAGGAAGGCTCTATCATTCTGTCATGTCCTTGTCTATTTTGTTTATGAATCAGAATATTTTTGGAGTATTATATAAAATTGAGCATGTGGGTGGGTCTTGCAATTGGCAATGGCCATATTACTTTAATCCTTTAGCCAAAGCAAAGCAGGAGGAGTGACTGGGGCCGTCAGGTATAGGCATCCAATACATTGTTTTCTGAGTTGTTAAGGGAGAATTTAGCCTTCAAATGCGGGCAAAGAGGCTCTGTCCATTGTACAACAAGCAAGCTCACGTCCTTTTAAAATATAAAATAAATAAACAAACAACAAAATTGAATTGGCTGTTTTATGGCACACTCATTTGTATTTACATCCCCAACTCCCTTATCTTTTCTCCTCTAATTCTGAGTTTTTCATCATAAAAAAAGATAACCACCATCTTTTTGTCTTCATCATTTCAGTTATACACATGTTAGTCCACGAGCAATGATTCTGATTCATCACCACTGCTGCTTTTAACCTGTACAAGTTCGTTTAACATTGTACTCATAAAAATACTCAGCTTTGACATCGATAATCAATATACCTTAATGTATATGCAGTTTGAACGTGAACTATATCTGATCATTTTTTCCCGGGATTGCAAGGCATTTCTGTATGACTAGTGAGTAAAGTAAAGTATCTTGGTTGTTTTAAGAAAACTTCAACATAACACGGACTAAATAAAAGGACATGATTTTGAATCATATACTAAAAGGTTAACTAATTCATCTTTGTGCGTAATAAAATTAAAGTGAGATTAATTGTACTGAGATTGAGTACATTAATCGTTGATGTTTCAGCTAAGAGCGTCTCAATAGTGAGTGAATCATGGCAGTGGCGCCTCTTTTGTTCTTGCACGCGTTTCTTCTCGATCTCTTTTATCTAATTGCTTCTTACAATTAGTCTGCTTTTTGTCCAAACCTGATTCTTTATAGCAATGAATGTGTCTAAAATCCAGATTCATGATCATAGAGAACTGCCTGCCGTCACAGGAATTGGATTGCAAGAGACAGAAATTGGAAAATGTGATTCTGAGATGATTAAAACAGTATAAATTAAAAAAATAAATCTACTGTGATGCAATGTAATCAAAAAAATAAAGTACAATACAATTTACGCTTTCATATGCAGAAAGTTGAACTACATGATTCTTGCAAAATAATGAAAATAGCGAAAGTTGAACTCATTTGATGCAGATAAAATATGAAGGAGAATTTAAATTTCGTAGCCTCTGTAGAAAAAGTTTTCCATATGCAGAAAGAAAATGGAGTTGAAATTGTGAAACCTGAGAAGAGATTGTGCCTCCAGGAAATGGATTGTGACAAACAATGATAAATTGATAATTTATTATCATGTGTTAATCAATAAGGTTTCAAAGAGTTCTGCAAAACAGAGAATCATCTTTTTATGGTTGGATAATTGATTTCATGTGAGTTTGCCTATAATACCTAGTTTAATTATTTATAATCCTATTTTTCTCTATTCTTTTCATTACAAATTAAGTACTTAATAAGATGAAAGAAAGATTCATTATTTGTTTTTTATTAACTCATTAAGGGGAGCCATATCACATCACCTCGTTTTATTAGATGACTCCTATTCTCTCAACTCATTTTATTGATTTTTTTTTTTAAATTAAGGTTGCAATTTTATTGAAACTTCGTGAAACAATTCTTATACAGAGATGCAGTAATACATCAATCTAGGTTAATTTTCCGGTATGTGGGGATTAATTTTAGGTTTAAAATAAAATTATGGGATACTAAAAATAATCTACTTATAATCTAAAAATTATGTAAAATCTAAAAATTATGTAAATACGCGTCCATTATAAAATATTTTAGTTTATAAATTCAATTTAACTGTTAAAAATATCAGTCTACTTAAATTAATACTTTTTACAATCATATTTAACTGTAAACATTTTGTAAAATTATTAAAATTTAATACTAAATTATTAATAATAACTAAATTTTATTTAAATTCGACACCAGACATATAGACCAAATATACAGAAAGAAAGAAAGATATAAATGCAGGTATTGAAATATAAAATAACACTTCAGTCTTGATGAGGTAAAAGCCATAAAAAACGTTAACTAGTATATCCGTTAATACGAAATATCTCCTGCTTTTATCTCAAAAGAACTACGTGATTTAAAAAATGGAATTTTTTTTTTCTTGGGAGGCGAATAAGTTGTCTATAACCAAGGTAGCAGCTGCAATAATGTCATACATCCTCTTTTGAAAATGATTGGTGTTGGTTAAACGTTTTAAAATATTTTAAAAAATAAAGTTCATTGCCCAATACCCGTTAGTTTATTTAAAAAAAAAATAAAAGGAAAAGATAATTCTATTATTTTTTTAAACAAATTTGGTTAACTAGAGTATTATCCTAAATAATTCTTGAATTTTTGGTATGAGATTTTATTTTAAGATCTTGTAATACTGTGGAATATGAATTCTTTCAATATTTTATTCAATTTTTTTAAACTTCACTTTTAAAATTTTAAATAATGTATGTGCGATGGATTTAATCTATAACAAACGGTCATTTGGAATATAATTATTTTATTATTTTGAAAATGTTAAGAATTATTATGAAAGACATGTTAAAAATGTTATTATAACATCTTATGTTCAAGTTAATATTCTATGCTAAAAGTGTTACTCTTTTTCTTAAAATATTATATTTAACTTAACTATATGTTTAAAAAAATCATGATAACTATGTAAGTTTTTTTTAAGATTTTATTTTACCCTTTTATAAATTAAAAACTAATATCATAAAGGCACTTTCATTTAGCCTAAAACTATCATATCCAAATTTATTATTTTTAAATGGTAAAGGAACTTTGTTTTCTTTTGTGTGATTAGCCATAAAGTTCAAAATTTAAGGTGAGGAATAATGTCTGGTAAATGGAGGTTAGTAATAATGAGGATTCAGAGTAATAGATACCAAGATATTTTAAAGGATGGGAACAAATAATTGATGTTCTACTTTCGTTCTTTTGGATATAGGTTCTTGCATTAGTTATTAGTCATGTCATGCACAATATACATATATCTTTAGAAAATTCAATTTTTAAATGCGCAATTATGTCAAAATATTAAATAAAAGAATTTCATTATTAACAGTGATTTACTTACATACAGGTTTAGGATCCATTGGCATCAAGTTTGTGGTCATGTGAATCAGTAGCATGTCTAATTTCAATTACTCCATTAAAATGGAAGTAGCACGTATGCTCTGTGGATCTCCTTCTAATACTGATAGCAGTATGCAAATTTAAGCAGAAAATTATATATCGCAAAAGAAACTAGAATAATTGAAAATGGTTAAAGAAATAAACTATAGAATATCATACAAAACTTTTAATTTATGATTTAAGAAATAAACAAATTTGGATGATTGATTGATTCCCTTCAAAAGACATGGAACCAAAAGAAATTTCTCTTTCTCTACAGCTCAAATATATAGAATCACATTAAGCTAATAATAATAATAATGTTAATTTCTGTAAATTATTACGTAAAGGGCAGGTTAAAAAATTAAATATAGATATAAAATTGATTTTGAATTACTAATTAGTTGTGGGTGAGAGAGAGCAGAAACTTTAGAACGGTGATATAACCTTTTCTTCGTAGTTGTAGACACTACTATTTTAGACAACCGTCATTATCTGATAATCTAAATCTCCCAAAAGTTAATTACTGTGTCTGTGTTCCATCTCAAAGGATGGTTAGTTTAATGGGATGCTAATAAAGACAAAACCTGGGATCAAACGGAAGAGAGGTGAGAGAAAGATCCAAAAATATAAAAATGGTAATAAGAAAGAAAGTGGTGAAGTTACTGAGGTGATTGAGTTAGATTGCAGGAGAGATGGAAAAGGAAGAATAAAAAAATGAAAAAGTTTCTTCCATAATAATTTATTTATAAAATTGAAAATAATATTTAAATTTCTTTATTAATAGTATTTTATACTATTACATAGATTCAAAGAACAAATAGATTTTTAATGTAATTTTATATTTTTATAGAACTTTAATTTATTTTATTAATACTCATTTTATAAGGAAACAAAATAAATGTCATTAATATCAAATCAATATTTAATTAAGTTTAATTTTTTTCAATTTAAATAAAAAAGAATTAAAAAATTAAAGATCAAATAACTAAAAATATTAATTATTGTGTATATGACATTATAATTATTTGCATCAAAA
>Ga0123340_1000997_pt1 | contig 22176 bp, 10 predicted proteins | sample SirMexnodulemix_FD_89961 | JGI IMG/M metagenome (GOLD analysis project Ga0123340, IMG submission 89961) | Root nodule microbial communities of legume samples collected from Mexico - Siratro Mexico nodule mix | ecosystem: Host-associated > Plants > Roots > Nodule | place: Mexico: Nepantla...
AAAAAAAAATAAGAAAACTAAAGAAATATTTATCGTTTTTTTTTTAAAAAGTTTTCCATAATTGGTTTTTTTTTTTTTGTTTTTTTTTTTTTTGTTTTTTTTTTTTTTTTTTTTGTTTGTTTTTTAAATGTTGTGGGAGTTTTTTTTTTTTTTTTTTTTTATTTGTTAATTTTAGGTTAGAGAATAGAGGGAAGTTCCATCCTCCTACTGCTCTTTGAGGCCAAATTAGTATTTGTAAAAATTCTGATTTTTGTGTTTGTTTGGTTGGTGATTAGAAGGAAGTTCCAACTGGATTGAGATCACGCAATGATGCCATCAGTGGGATGAAGAGTGGTGCTGGCAGAGGATTTGGGCTGCCACCCGCAGCAAAATTTAGGAGTGGGCATCTTCCTTCTAATGCAATCCCTTTATCAACAGTTATGCCGGGTGAGACTGGAGACAGTGCTTCAAATTCTGATAACGATGACAGCATTGGATCAGAGGAAGAAGTTTATGGGGGTAGGTACTCATTGGATTCGTCACCACAAGATAGAAGAGTTCCCAATGGTGCTGCTAGGAGATTTGGAAACTTCAACCAAAGGGGACCCCGGTATGGGAGTGATTATACATACTCAGAAGTCAGTTCTTCTAGGGAAACACTGGTTGGGAGACCTGGCACTGTGAGGGATCCGATGATGAGGGGGCCTTCTACTGTACGGCAGAGTGGCTTCACAGAGGATGATTCATCAGATTCTGCGGCTAGCTCTGAATTCTCTACCACACAGGTAGGAGGAAGTATCAATGGAGCTCTGCCAAGAAGTAGAACTTATTTGTCTGAAGGGTATGCTTCTAGTGTGCCTTCAAGGATGAATGTGAAAAGTGCTGCAGAGAAGGTAAGGAATGTGGATATGGTATAAATTATTGAAGTTGCATGGCTGTAATGTGGCCTACAGTACTCCATAACACTGATATTTTGTCCTGGTATAAATGCTAATATGTTTCTTTTTATGAAACATTGGATGGTGACAAAAAGCATTGTTATTAGAACACCAGTTTTTTCATACTGTTATTTAAGATTTATATTTGATAAGGCAGATGCTGCATTACTCACTGTTGTTGTATTGGCAAATTGACTCTTCTCCTCCTTCATTTAGGGCTTAAACCCAGTTTACAAATGTATGGCTGAAATTAGTCTAACATCTTGAATTGTGTTACGAAATTCCCAGCATGGAAGAATATCTGATGATGAGGATGATGACATTCCCAGTGCACCCCCATTTTCTAGTTCTACTCAAGATGTCAGACAAAAACATGAGGAAATGCCCAATTCCAGAGCTCATATTTCTCCAAACAAAGCTGAATCAAGTACTTTGAAATCTATGTCTGTGGATAAGATAGAAAACCATGTTGAAAGTGGGAGCCCTGACCAATTTGTTAGGTTAGCAAGATATGAGTTTTTAACTTCTCCAAAAGTACATGACTTCCTAGCGAAACAGTTTATGTGAATGTGTAAGTATCCAATATTATTTAATCTGTTCTGTTCTTGCAGAACTGCTAATGGTTCAGAGGCTGCTACATCTTCAAATTCACACCCACCCCGCCTTCCAACATTTCATGCGAGGTATGTCATGCCTTTTTTAATGTGCTCAAAACTTTCTCCTAGGCTGTGGCTAATTTCTATGTAAATTCATTTCAGTGCTCTTGGGCCATGGCATGGAGTGATTGCATATGATGCTTGTGTGCGTCTTTGCCTTCATGCTTGGGCAATGCAGTGCATGGAAGCCCCTATGTTTTTGGAAAATGAATGTGCCTTACTTAGGGATTCATTTGGGTAAGTTAAAGCTCTTCCTCCACTTCTCTTTTTCCCTTTTCTGCCCTCTTCTTCCGTCTCCTTCCTCTAGTCTTGTTGTATTTAGTTCTGGTAAAGATACTCTTGCTGTATTCTGTTGTGTATTATCCATTAGTATAAACAAACGGTGCAAACTCTACATATGAAGTGAGTGATATATATTTGACCATTCACATGGCTCTGTTTAAGGAGTTTCTTTAATTGTTGGTCCTTGTCTATTGCTTTGGTTCTTCTGTTCTTATTGGATTTTTGTTTTTTGAATATGTAGATTACGGCAGATACTTTTACAGTCAGAAGATGAACTAATGGTGAAGAGCAAGGCAGAGCCTTCCAGTGAGGGTATTGCTCCAAAACCCAAAAAACTTATTGGCAAGATGAAGGTGCAAGGTACATTCTCATGTTATCTTTTACTAATAAAATTATTTAACTTGTCATCCCAAGTGAATCTTTGTTGAGACATTCTTCACTTTGCAGTTCGTAAAGTCAAAATGGGCTTGGACCCTCCTACTGGCTGTAGCATGTCATCGATAATGACGAACAAAATCAAAATGGACTCTGTGAGGCACCATTTCTCCAATTTGCAATCGTCACTATCTGCTGGATGGCAAGCTTTCAGAAGAATTCGATTTGTCCCACGTTTGCCTGCAAATGGTTCCTTGGCTCGACAAAGCCTAGCATATGTGCATGCTAGTACCCGCTACATACAGCAGGTGTCTGGACTCCTGAAGGTGGGCGTAACAACTCTAAGGAATAATTCATCATCATATGAAGTTGTCCAAGGTATCTAATAAAGCAACATGTATTATAGTTATTCATTATCTCTGTGTTATGATGAAAATTGTCGGAATAGAATCTCTTCTCAATACTTCTATTATGACTGAAATATCAGACTTGTTTAACTCTAGGAAGCAATTTAGTCGAATTGAGTTTTGGCTTTCTGTGAAACCAACACACTTGGGTCCTAGTGTCCTTTTGAGTACTCCTTACTCCTTGGAATTGTGTAATGGTAACGTCAAGTGTTTAATATTCATGGTGTTTTTGTGTGCAGGGAATTGTTTTTTTGTTTCTATATAATTCTTTAAATGTGTTAACATTTGCAATGTTACTATATGTAATTACCTTGATTAATATTTTATTGTAGTTGTGATGATTTTTATGAAAGGATTGCATTTATTCATTAACTTGTAGTTAAACAAATTCATTGTCATGTGATACATTTCAATCGATAGTAGCTTAACACCATTACAGTTGGATTGTAGCTATACAGATTGACATAAACGTAGGAATAGGATTGAATGGAGTCATCATAAAAGTTGTCCTATTCCTATTGCGGTTTGCAAGGTCTCATTGACATTGTGTCACTCCCTAATCTTATAATTAGGAAACCTCCTCTCTCTATTAAAACTTTTTATTACCATGAAAAAAAAAAATAATTGTGCTGTAGTGTAGCTATCAGGTATACTTCCTGGCTTGGACTAACCTTCTCAGCAGTTATAAGATAGTCCTTTGGATGGTACTCCTGCTACAGCTGAGTCAAAAATTATTACATTTTATTTGAATATAATCAGTTATTTCTGAATTTATGGATCTTTGGTTGACTTTTATACTTCCTTATATGCTTTATTACTTTAGTCTACGTGTTTCATGATGTTTCAGTTCTAAATATACCTACTTGATTCTCATTTCACTATTTTGGCTCTCATTTGGGCTTGTTTCATTTTATTTATTTTTCTACCTGTGCATGTGATCAGAGACATTCTCATGTTTCTTGAGGCTGAAAAGCATAGTTGAAGATGATGCAATAAGGTTGCAGCCAGGATCTAGTGAAGTCCATATGTTGTGAGTTTTTCTTGTTTGCTTTTTCATCTTTTGAATTTTTATGATCGTTCCTTCTTGAATAAATTTCTGAATACTTGTACAGTTTTCCAGACAGCCTTGGAGATGATTTGCTTGTTGAAGTTCAAGATTCCAAGGGAAAGCATTTTGGCCGTGTTATTGTCCAAGTGGCTACTATAGCTGATGATCCGGTAATATTACATGCTGTTTATTTCTGTGGGTGTTATTGTTGCCTGTCATGAGTGACGATCATATGATAGAATTTCAACTGAAACAGGCTGACAAATTACGCTGGTGGCCTATTTATCGCGAACCTGACCATGAGCTTGTGGGCAAGTTACAACTTTATATAAATTACTCAACAAGTGCAGATGATAATAGTCATCTTAAGGTTAGTTAGTGTCAGCAATGAGCAGTTTCTTTTTGGAAATAAAGCTATAGCAGAGAGAGCCTCAAAATCTTGTAATCTGTTGTTTCTTAAATCATATTCAAGCTATCATGGCAACCTAAACATGCCAGGATTCTTGGAACTGAAAAACGTTTTGAAATAGTAAAGATAATCCTACCTCCTGGTAATTCCCAGGGCTTAATTTATAGATATTTGAAGTTACTTTCACAATCCATGATACGTCTAGTACTGAATTTTGTTTTTTGGCTGCCAAAATACAGTACAAGTTGATTATGTACTTTTTTATTTTATGTTAAACTGTATTTACATTCATTTGTCAGACATATCATTTGCATGATTTTAGTCAGATGCAGATTAAAGGCCAGTTTAGTTAAAGATAACATTTTCTGTTTTTAAATTGCAAGAAGGCCGCGTTGTTTGTATGCCTGCCATGATATGTAGCTATTAGATAGACTTTGTTTCTTGTTTTCAATGAACTGTATATGATGGTGGTCCTGCAAAACAATGAAAACATCAAAAGTTTTTCAAACAATGTGGGGGCGTAACATTTCCATTTCACAGGAAGGTGCCCCACTCTGCCAACCCTTTATGTAGGAGTACTCGTATGCTTAATTATGTGTTATTCTATTTTCTTGATTATTCTAATATAATGTGCCTGACTTATTCACATTTTATTGTCACTTGTGATCCCAGTATGGTTCTGTAGCAGAGACAGTTGCCTATGACTTCGTTATGGAAGTTGCAATGAAAATTCAGGGCTTTCAGCAACGGAACCTATTGTTGCATGGTCCATGGAAATGGCTTTTGACTGAGTTTGCATCCTATTATGGGGTATCTGAGATATATACCAAGTTGAGGTAATGTGAGGTGGATCTGCAATTCCCCTGAATTATCTGATTTCTTTAATATGTAGTTTGGCATTTCTTCCAACGTATTATAGTAATAGTGTTCGCAATGTTCTGCTTAAATAGATATCTATCTTATGTCATGGATGTGGCGACACCTACAGCAGACTGCCTCAACTTGGTGTGTAATCTACTAGCACCTGTTATCATGAAGGGCAATGGCAAGACTTCTTTGAGTCACCAGGAGGTATCATTGACATTTAGTTATTATTCTTATGATATAACTTCAACCAACCACTTCAATGTTTTAGATGCAGTCAATATAGCTGAACCCATTGTTTTGTTAGCATTTGTTTACTGTCAAATTCATTGATTTTTTGTCTCGTGTTAACATGGTATGGTTTTTGTTCATCTCCAGAACCGAATACTAGGAGAGACCAAGGATCAAATTGAACAGATATTAACTCTTGTTTTTGAGAACTACAAATCACTTGATGAATCTTCTTTCTCGGGCATCATAGAGGTTTTCAGACCAGCAACTGGCCACGCAGCACCTGCCTTGGAACCTGCTGTTAAACTTTACAAGCTTCTTCATGATATCTTATCTCCTGAGGCTCAAACTGCATTTTGTCATTATTTCCAGGTTAGATAAAATTGATATTTTATGACGGAAATTGTTAATTGTATACTCATAACTTTGCAATTCAATTGACAAATTAGTATCTTGCTAGGTTGCTGCAAAAAAGAGGTCCAAGAGGCACCTGAGTGAAACAGATGAATATATTGCACAAAATAATGAAAGCAGTTTGATGGACGGCATAGCTATGTCCACTGCTTACCAGAAGATGAAAACCCTATGTATAAATCTTAGAAATGAGATACATACGGACATCCAGATTCATAATCAAAATATACTTCCTAGGTATTATTTGTTTCAAGGACTTCATTTTGTATGTATTTTATTTTGCTATAACTTCTATGTAGGTTACGTGTATCACTTCTCGTCTTTAATTGTGTCAAATACGTGTGTGCCTCTCTTCTAATCTTGGAAAGCACCTGTATGTAGATAAACTTCTGTTCTATTTAATTGATGGTTACACAATGGATGTCTACTATTTCAGGGCTACCTTGATGGAAATTTATAATGCAATTGCTATTAATTAGTATTTGCTTATAGCATGATAATATATCAGTATTGGGTACTATATGGCAGAGTATATTATTACTCCTTACCAAGTCCAACGAGTTGTACAAATGTCCTCAGCAAAACAATTGAATTACTAACTGATTTTATAGTTACCATTTTTAACCATGATATTTGTTCTTCATTCTAATCAAAAGACTAAATGCTGTACATTTTGAGTTGGAAAAAAATTAAACTTAGTATTAAAGCTGATAGTAACTGAATAAGTTACAACCAAACTATCAAACGAACTTGTAATTTGTGTATAGTTCATAGTTAAAATACTCGGTCATCAACAGACATAGAAGGTAGGTTTCTTTATTTTCACTGGAATATCTTAACCTTTGTATTTGGCTTTTATTTCTGGTTGTTACATTTTGTCTTTAACTAGACCTGTTATCTTGAATCTATGTTGACATGTGACAACATCCCTTTCTTGTACTATGATTGCTTTTGTTTTGGGCTTGACTCGGGCATTGAATCACCAGTTCAATCGCATTATATGCATTTCAAACTTCATCTTCCTTAGTTTTAAAGTATTATTGTGTTAGTTTATCAGATTCTATTGTATCTTAAAGGTTCTGATGTAGCTGGTTCATTATTTTCACAGCTTTGTGGATCTGCCAAATCTTTCTGCTTCCATATACAGCACAGAGCTTTGCAATAGATTACGGGCATTCCTCATATCTTGTCCACCATCAGGGCCATCATCACCAGTAGCAGACCTTGTTATTGCAACGTCAGATTTTCAGAGAGACCTTGTAAACTGGAATATTGGGTAAGTGTTGCTATGCTTTAGTTGGAGATACCAAGTATGCCTGGCTTTTTAGTCAAAGAATGAATCCCTTCTACTACACAGATCTAACTTGTTTTATTTCCTTAGTCCCATCAAAGGTGGAGTAGATGCAAAAGAGCTATTCCATTTGTACATTCTTGTTTGGATACAAGATAAACGTCTATCTTTACTGGAGTCATGCAAATTAGATAAGGTACTTACATTTAAGATATAGCATTAATATTGTCATATTTCATTTTGTGTCTTCAGGAAGATATTCCCTTTAGGTGAGCTAGGTCTCAAGGAACCTTTTGATCGTCTTCAGGACTTAATAATTATAAATGCTAAAATTAATTTTATCTGAACTACTACATCTCTTCTACATTAAATTGTTGTGACAACAAGGTTTATAATCTTAAATGCATTGCTGTTGTAGGTTAAATGGTCTGGAGTTAGAACACAACATTCTACTACTCCCTTTGTTGATGACATGTATGAGCGGCTGAAGGAGACATTGACAGACTATGAGGTCATCATTTGCCGCTGGCCAGAATATACCTTGGTTTTAGAGAATGTATGTATGCCAATTCTTGTTATTTCTTTCCCCTCTTTATCCGTGAACTTCTAATGCTATCCATTTCCCTTTTCATCTCTTCTATAGACAAATACCTCTCCTGAGAATTTTTTTTCAATTATTGCCTATGTTAAAAGGCCATTTTAGAACATGAATTTTTATTCCTTGGCCCTAAGTGTGTTATTATATTTGATGGCCAAAAGTTTGATGACCGAGTTTAATTTTTTTTTTTTTTTGAAAAAAAAATTGGCAACAGGCCATAGCTGATATTGAGAAGGCCATTGTGGAAGCTTTAGACAAACAATATGCAGATGTATTATCTCCTCTCAAAGAAAGCATGGCTCCTAAGAAATTCGGGCTTAAATATGTCCAAAAACTTGCAAAACGAAATACATGTGCCTATGTTGTTCCTGATGAGGTAAGTTGAATTTCTGAAAACTGTTTTTCTTGTCTTGGATACTTTATCTAAAATTTTCTCACTTTTTCCAGCTTGGAGTTCTTTTGAATTCCTTGAAGAGAATGCTCGACATCTTGCGTCCCAGGGTTGAATAGTTCAAGACATGGGGTTCTTGCGTGCCAAATGTTGGAAATACAACACCTGGTGAGCGACTTAGTGAGGTGACAGTGATGCTGAGAGCAAAGTTCAGGAACTACGTGCAAGCTATTGTGGAGAAACTAGCGGAGAATGTTAGTAGCCTTTTGAAACAAAATTTATTGTTCTTATTAACATAATATTTGACTTGTGTAGGTAGAGCAGTACTGCAGTCACCATTTATGCACACATCAATTAATTACTAATTTTCCAAAACTCTTTTTGTTTGGCTTTTATAATGGAGTAAATACTGAGCAGATATTAAAAATTGCAAAACTTGATTAACTTGCCTGTGAAGTTATTTTTTTCTTCATATTACTATCAATTTCTTGGTCCCATTTCAGAATAGTGTTAATAATAAAATATTCAAGTATCCTAATGGCATCCTCTATGTCTTTTCAGACAAAGTTACAGAATACCACAAAATTAAAAAAGATTCTTCAAGAATCGAAGGAAACTGTGGTGGAGTCTGATTTAAGAAGTAGAATGCAGCTATTGAAAGATCAGTTGGCTAGTACCATAAGTCATCTTCACAGTGTCTTTGAGACTCATGTTTTCATTGCCATCTGTAGAGGTTATTGGGATCGTATGGGACAGGTCAGTCCACTTTCATTTCATCTGGATTCTGTTGCCTTGCATTTGAGCATCTTTGACAAATATTTCTTATTTAACAGGAAATTTTAAGTTTCTTGGAGAACAGAAAAGAGAATAGATCGTGGTACAAAGGCTCAAGGGTCGCTGTTTCTGTGAGTAGCTACTTAACAGCTTAACAGTTTGTTTCTGTTGCATAGTTTTAAAGTTCTCAAATAACATTGCTCTAGATTGATTGATTTATAGTGAAAGTGCCAGAAAGGCATCCCTTGTCTTGTTTCTATGTGACCTGAAGTAATATTGTGCAGATTCTGGATGATACGTTTGCTTCACACATACAGCAGCTTCTAGGAAATGCATTGCATGAGAAAGACCTGGAGCCACCTAGATCCATCATGGAAGTTCGTTCCATGCTTTGCAAGGATGCTCCCAATCACAAGGACAACACATTTTACTATTAGGCCAATTCTACATGTAAATATGAAGAGAGGAATACACGGGGCTAAAAAGAAAATGGGTCACACCAATTTTGTAGTAGGAGCAAGCAACTCAACTGCTCCCAATGTGCTTTTCAATGAGGAATAGTGATTTTTTCTATACGTGGTATATATACAGTAAATTACTCATTGTAATACTTGGTAGTAGTAGTAGGAAAAATATATAAATTTATTAGTTTTTTACATTCTATTTATGAAACCTTGGTCTCTTAATTAACTTGCATTGGTTAACATCCCGAATATTCTGTTTATAACTAAATATATGCACTGACAGAATAAAAGTTCTTACACTGTTGGTTAATTAATTATGATAAGTGAGTTTATTTTTATAATAATTTTTAGAACATATGATGGATAATTTCTGATTGATTACCAGTGTAAAATTTTAAACATTGACAAACTGAATCATTGGTTTGGTAGTTTCGAAATACCTGGCACTACAAAGGTGACTTCTGGTCACAGGGAGGTTTAATTAGTATCGGGCTAATTCAAATGATCCATTCTCGTAATTGCACGCTTTTTTTGATTAATCACATGTAGTAATCTTTTCAAGGAACGTGTTACTGTGACAGGAACCTTGACATTTGATGTCACCTTTTGTTTGTACTTGGTGGCATTTTATTCTTAGAAAAAGAACTTGTAATTTCCCCATCATCAACGTAATTTTGATTCTTGTTTCTGGACTTGAGCTTCAGTCTTCAGCTCAAGTAATCAAACTTTAGAGCCGTCAAAATGCAAACTACAATGTGCTTACAAGATGACAACTAAAATTAGAACAATACGACATATTCCAATTTAGCACATTCACGAACTCTTCCTGCTACAAGTTGATTGCCAACACATATCTGACTACATCAAATTTTGCTATTACATGGTTAATATTGATATTATTTACAAGCATACTAGCACTGAAACATCCTCTACTATAATTTACTCTCTTCTTACTCACTTATCTAGTATCTTACAGGATCTCATTTGATTTTTATCTCCAGTATATGTTCTTCTCAAACATCATCGTTTAAATTTAATTTATCATAGTTAAATTTTTAATTCTCAACATATCATATCAAATTAAAAAAATTAACGACTTTATAAATAAAAATAAACTTAACTTTTTTATTATTGCAATCAATCTTAATTTGAATTGGTTGAGTTAGGTACAGCTGGAGAAAGCAAGGATATGTTTCATTTTTCAGGCACAAACTGAATAAGAATTTGAATAACACTCGGAACACTTGAATAATGATATTTACATGATCAAAATACATTAAGATCAATTGAACTTCGGAGCACAGGAAGTGTAGAAAATCAAGCTTAATTCAGCACAAGCAAATACACAACAGTCAATTTACTACAGTTCAACTTTTCTCCAAGCTGCATCAGAGTAGCTTTGATATAACTTGGCAAGAAGTCCAGAATGCTTTAGTTGCAATCCTTGCAATAACAGGATTTTGATATATCCTGTCAAGAGAAAAAAATGAAAGTAATCAATAAAAATGAAACAATGACCTGAACAAATTGACAACAGTTTAGACTCAGAATCAGTGTCCAACAAAAAATCTCATTGAAGTTATACTAACAGGAGGTAGCCAACTGCATAGATAAGCATGGTACATGATCATGCAATTTCAAAGGACTAGCATCAGCTAGGTTGAACATTAATCAATTCCTTAATATTTAATGAGAAGAGAAGGGGTGTTTGGTAAAGCCACTTACCCAATGGCTGTAGCTCCCCATGATGCAACATTATAAACAACTTTGCTCCCATCCCATGCCTTTCGAAGCTTTCCCTTTTTCTTTTTCACACAAAATGTCTTGCTAAGAGCTATAAAAACACGCCAAAAAAGTCATAAATAATAAATTACTTCCCATTCTTTTATCTAGGTAATACTTGTCTAAAGTAGAGTACAAAACTTTATCTAGAATGAGTACGGTAGCCAAGGAGATGCTTCTACTTTCTTCCCCATTTTCCACTCAAACGTATGGAATTATGGACAAAACAAGAAAAAAGACCATATATTATGGAGGAAGCAACCAAACTCACCATCCTGGAGTTGATTTGGGGTCAAATCCTGCAAAAAGGAAAACACTGAATCAGAGAGAATATAATAAAGTATAAACTATTGCAGTGCTCAAATTGCAATTTAAATTATAAATAAGCGAACTAATTTTTGAACTGTAAATCACAAATCCTACCAAATTGTAAATACGGGGACGAAAAGAAATATAGGTTGAAATATATCGTACTATAGCGCTCAATGTAATAATATTTTGAATGAAAAAATGACCATAAATCTCAAGAAACGAAATTGTAAGCCATAACAGATTGCATGATGGCTAAATATCTATAGACTAGGAATAGAGCAATAGAATAGCCAAATGCAGTGCATAGAGTGAGTAGAAGTGTAAAGCTCGTGGTTCACAAGAATGAAAATAAAACATTTAAATGATCAAATACGGCACATTTAATAATGAGTGGCCAAATTGTGAAAGAAAAGTAAAAATTAACAAGTAGCCAAATTTTAAGTGATTTGAATCCTGAATTGTAAAATTTAATAACTGTAGATACAACAGATACAATATCTTGCAACATACTCTAACTTTCAAATGCATTCTTTATTGTTGATTCAAATTTGTTAGAAATGACAAAATTGTAAGTCCCACTAGTCATCTATTGAGCCTCTCCAAACAACTTTGTAGTTTCCAATAAATTTTTAATGATAATAACAAGTGCTAGGAGGAGTATGTTGTTAACATTCCTCTAAATATAATGTGTTTACTGTTATCAATTGTAATATAACATTCTTAAAACCGCTTCAGTGGTAGAGAAACAAAAGAAAGAAACAACAATGCAGTAGGGATGAGTTCGATTTTAAGGCTACAGAAGCATGAAAAGATCTTTTAAGTTTAAAATAGAAAGGAAAGCACCTACAAAGAATTAAGCAGTGCAAAAGGAATATTTATTACATAATTGGGTTGCAAGAATATCCACATCCACTAAAAAGAACAGAAATTGCAATGTCAGAGACAAAACGAAAACAATTTATTTGGAAGTAGATGTTAATGCAATACTCATTTTGCACACTATTTTCTGATACTCAAACTTTGCCAGATATAAATTGGACATCTTCCTATATAAAATAAGCCTTAGAAACTTCAAACGTCACTATAAACCGTGGAAAGAAAAACATTTTAAAGCACCAAATAGTCATGTTCACTTAAACAGCATTGTAGTAAACATACAAGACAAATTCACAAATGTTTGAGGAAAAATCCCCACAAACTTTCAGGAAACATACAAGCTCTATTTCCGTTTATGGAATTTGCATCCTAACTGAGAAGCACATGCAGTGTCTGTTACATAGGCATATCAGAACTCAGAAGGTGCTTTTAAGTCAACAGATTTAGACTTTCACGTTTTTCAGATTATAGCAGAAGAGTAACACAATTGAGAGTAACATGTACCTAGGCCATAAAATGATGGGTAAGGTAGAGCGTCTGAAATAACAAAAGAATACAAGGGTCACAAACCTTGGTTTGCTTGAGGGACAACAAATATGCAGCCATGAAGCATGCAATTCCTTCCACTATATCTTCTTGTTTAACAAGTACATAATCTTCTTGGTCTGAGTTAGCATCTTCACCTTCCCAAAGATCATTTTCACTAATAAAATCCCAAGAATTACCTTCTTCTGTCATAACCGAAGCATTTTTCATTAGCATTCTAAAAGTAAAGACCCAAACAAAAAGAGAACATTTGCAGGAGTCGGTACCTGATGCATTGAGAGAAACTGATGCCTGTGCATACTCCAACTTTTCAAGGAAGTCAGGGCATTCAACTCTAGATTTGATTAGGTCACACAACTGCATGGAGCACACAACATGCCATGCTATTAAGGCAAATCATCAAGCATGCACAATACACATCGCATCAACAACAATTTACAACACAGCACTAACAATAGTTACATCTAGAAGAAGCACTTGTTCCACATCGAAAGGCTAGTGTCAAAACACACACAAAAACAGCTTTGTTATAAATGGTTATTTGGATTAGCACAAAAAAATAGGACAACTATGTATTTGGGAAACAGTTGAAACTAACTTAACCCCACATTAGCTTCAATCCAACACTTATCTTGCTAATCCTTTCAGCGCTTTGGAAAGTACCAACGAACAGTTTTTCTTTTGCCTTGAAAACGGTCATCAAAACGCGCTATTAGACTGACGTTTTATACTGTTCTTCAACCAGAACTGAAATTTCGCCTATTAACCAATGTTGACCTTCAATGCAAACTTTTATTACGCTGATTATGAGGGCAAATCTTTAATTTTCATAAGAAAACGGCACAAAAGGTATCTAAAAAGTGCATCTAAGTTTTGTAAAAAAAAAAACTGTCTCACTTCAAAAATTCAAAAGCAATCGTTTATCAAATAAGCCCTCATTTTTTCTCTAACATAAGACTGAGAAGCCTTTTGTTTATTCATCACATAAATCATACATAAAAAGGCAAGCTTTCTTCACTCGAACCGCACAATGCGAACAAATAACACAGAAAATCCCAAAACGCTTACCCTAACGGATAGAGATTTGAAGTATATAACTTGGAAGGGAGAAAAAAGAGAGAGTAATTGCCTGATCGGTTTCTGAATCGGGGGGCGTGGAAGGATGCGATTCGTCAGAGTCTTCTTCTTCTTCTTCCTCCTCTTCTGGTTCTTGGTGTTGTGCATCGGAAGCATTGATGAGTTCAAGGGCTCTCTGACACTGTTCCAGCATGGCCTCAAGGGTTTTCCGCTTCACCCGAACCGGGTTCGGGTTCGGATCGGAGACCCCAACCTCCATTCCGGTTCGGAAAGGGGAACGGGTTGGTGTTTGTGCGTTGACGGTGGGGAGAGGAGAGAGAAGAGAGTTATTGGTGGCGGCGTGGAAGACACGTGCCTTTTTCTTTTTTTAATTTTAGTAATTTTGAATTTCAATGTTAATAATTTTGAGGACGAGGTTGTCGGTTGTGTTTTCGAGGAGAAAGAGAAGAAGAAGAAGAACAGAAACCAGTGCAGCCGTCACGATTGTGCTGGTCCCAATGCAATTCATAGGGTTTCTTTCTCTTTTTTGGTCCTTTTTTTTTTCTCATGAAATTCATACTTTAATTATTTTAGAAGTACAATTAAAAAAAATAATTAATCTCTTTAGCAGAATTATGAACAAAATGTTTTACTAAATAAACTGAGATTACATATTCAACATTCTTTATTCTTATAGGAATATCAAGTGTATCAAAATAAATTTTAGGAAATGGTAACTTCTTGTTAGGATATGGAACCTGAGAATATGAGCTATATTACACCAAATGAAGATCCAGAAAATTATATGACATTCAAGTAAAAAAAATATATGAAAGATTTAATGATGTAGAGAAAAGGTATGAATCATATTATTATGTAAGTTTTAATAAATAATAATAATAATAATAATAATAATAATAATAAAGATTGAGTTATTGGTATAGATGGAGTATATATAATTGATTTGTTTAAATATTATTAATAAAATTATCAAATAATATTTTTGAGATACTTATTAGTAAAAGGGTGAACGATTAGATTATTTTCTTTTATTTTTAAAATCTAAAATTTGAGTATATAGAGAGCAAAGCATGGTTAGTGTTTATTTATAAAACATTGAGGGAAAAGTGTTTAATTGTAATTTACAAACGGTAAAACACATGGTTTAGTGTTAATTTATAATAATTCAAATACAATATCAAAATTGAATAATGTTTTAGTGCTTGCTTATAAGAAATGAATTATATTATTTAGTATTTATTTATAAAAATTGAAATATAGTGATTAATTCTTAATACAAGAGTTATTATATTTTTATACAGAGACTAGTACATATTGTGTTTAGTGTTTTATAGAGCTCAATATACAATGGTTAGCATATAGATTAACACACGAAGGTTAGTATAGAGATAGATGTACAGAAATTAGTGTTTAACCACAAATAAATTGATGCAAGCATTGTGTAAGTGATTAGACAATGTACACCTTTTAATGCTAAACCAAAAGAAGATACTGCAATATTAATTAGATAGTGCACATTACTTGATCCATTAAGATGAAAAAGACCTATTCAAACTTTATTTATTGCAATTGTTAGCATACTTTTTCATCTTAAATAAGAAGATATCATTCCAATTTGTTTATTGCAAAATACACTATTTAATATTAAACTAAGAAGAGATTCATGCAAATGATTTACTTTACTATAAATTATGTGTATAAAAAAATTAATTATTAAATTTAATATAGTTGAATTTATAATATCTTACAAAATTAATTTATTTTCTTCTAAATATACAATCTAGTAGTTTTTTTTTATCAAATTTAGATTCAAGTGAAAATTTTGAATACTTTAATATGTAATTTAAATATTTTTACGAAAATATATACATAATAGATTAAAAATAAAAAATATTAGTATCATATAATTATCCCTAGTTACTTTGATTTGGACCATATTAGTAGAAGAAGTTCATAAGCTTATATCAAAAATCATGGGTCAAAGCTTGACTTGTTTCACAATTTGAAATTTCACAATTTAAAACAACCAAAACAAACGGGCAAACCTATCTCGGTAGTTACTGCAACGAAGAGAAGTTTTTTTTTTTTTTTTTTTTCTACTCCAATTTCCTATTCATGAGACGACCAATGAGATTAATACAGTATAATTTAAATTTAATATTTAACCATTTAACTCCATAGGATATTGGATAAAGGTTGTTGAGGTCGCGGGTTGTTCAGACTGTGGGTTGTTAAGGTTGTGGATTATTCAGGTTGTGGGTTGATATTGAATTAATTTTAAAAAAATTAAATATTAGTTTTGAATAAATACACTAAATCTTAAAAATAATCATATGTTTGATTTTAATAATTATTTTAAAATGGACTATAATTTTATACAGTGCACTATTAAATTTTAACAAAAAAATATCATACCAAAAATAAAAGTTTACAATTTAGAATATACTTGTACATTTATAAATATTAAAATATCAATTTTGGATTAGGTTAGATATCTATAAAATTATAATCTGTTATTATTTCTTTTTCTCAAATTTATTTATTCATATTACCTGCTTACCTGATTGAACTCAACTATACATCCAACTTTATTTCAGATTTTCTTAGGATATAGTGAGATGAGTTTTGTTGCTCAGGTTACAAGGTAAGAAGAGACTTTTTTTACCTTGCTTAAAGTTTGACATGCAAGCCAAAGCTTAGTTAAATACAACAACTCCTGTTTTCCTTTTCTCTCATTTCAGGCTCACGATCATTGAGGGAAAGAGATAACAATACCAAGCTTTTCCATCTTTTCTTGTCATTTTTACTTCTAATTCAAAGGAATTTTTGTCAATCTAATGTTTCTAATCTCTTTTCTAGTTCTTTTATTTGTAGTCTACAGAGCTTATCTTGTTTAATCTTACTAGAAATCATTCTAAAACTCTTCCTTTTAGAGTATATGTTACCAAATCTTCTAATAAGAGAAGTTGACTTCATACCTTCGACTCCATCTTTGTAATTTTATTTTGCATATTTTAAATTTTCCCTATTTACTTTGTATTTTTGTTTGGTTATTTGAAAATTCTGAGTTGGGAAACTAATGCTTTAGGTATGAAAATTTAGGATTACATTTAAGAATTACCTAAAATAGAGTTTTGTATTTGAAGATATAAATTAAACAAGTTTTTTGTTTTCACATGAAAATGCATTGTGTTTGATGTAAAAATTTCATTTTACTTGTTTAATGTATAATTATATATATAAACATAGAAGACAAGTTTGTTTAAAAATGTGTATTAAAGATCTTACTACAAATGTAAGGTTGCATTCACATAAATGTAAGAGACGTATTCATTTAAAAAATTGTACTGAAGATCTTACTGGTTGTAATTGTGTTTACATGATTGTATTGTATGATGCTTGTTAGGAAGAAAATTGTACTAAAAATTTGATCACAAGATGTGGTTAAGTTCACATAGTTGGAGTTGCACTCAAATAAAAAATTAAACCTCAAGATTGATCACAAGATTGTGGTTGTACCCATATAAACATGGGAGACGTGCTCATAGAAAATTGTACCAAAGTTTAGCCACTTGGTTGTTGTTGTATCCACATAAGGATGTTCAACCACAAATTTACATGGGTGTAAGAGAGTCCATTTATATAAAAAATTATATAGAGATTTTACTATATGGATACAATTATGTCTACAAAGGTACAAGAGATGTGCTTATACAAAAAAATTCACAAGAGGGTTGACCATTTAATTGTGGTAATGTTCATGTTTATAGAAAAATTACACCAAAGGTTTAATTATAGGATTGCGATTGTGTTCAAATAAGTGTAAGAAATGCATTTTCATAAGACGTTTAACTAAGTAGATGTGGCGGCATCATCGTGAGTATGAAAGTTATAAAAAAATTATACTAAATGTTTGACCATAGGGTCGTGGTTGTGTCAAATAGAACTCATATATAAATTACATCAAAAGTTTGGCTAAAAGGTCGTGGTTGCATCCGTATAAATATGAGATATGTGCTTATTGAACAAGAGCATCAATCATAGAGGTGGTGTTACATGGATTTGAAAGACACATTCTTAAATAAAATTACAAGAAAGTTGTAACCACAAGGTTGTGACTAATCCAACCGAGATGCAAGAGAGTAAAATTATTTTATTTACGTGGCCAAGAAATATTTTACTTATACAACATGTTAGCCACTAAAAATTTTTATTTTAATATTTGAATGAATTATTAGAATGGATAAAATTTTGAATGAATTTTTAAAATAGCAAAACTTTCTTGATAAGGGGTAAAGTATGAGGAAATAAGTTTTGATAGACTATATTTTAGTAGTACATATACAATAATTAGTAACATAAAATAATGTTACTAAATCAAATAAAATGTTACTAATATTATTTAATAACATTTTACCAAATGTTAGATATACTATGTTACTGAAAATTTTTAATAACATTTTCAAACATCAATAATAACATTTATAAAAATGTCACTAAATACTTTGTAACTTTTATTTAATAAACAAATAACATTTTAAAAATGTTACTAAACTTTTTTAATAACATTTATTTAATAAAAAGATAACATTTTAAAAGTGTCACTAAACTTTTTTAATAATATTTTCTTAATAAAATGAGTAACAATATAAAAATGTTACTAAAAATCATTAGTAAGTTTCTCGTCTTTATCTTTTATTCTTATCAATTCAAATGATATCTTTTTCATCTTATTTCTACTCTATTCTTCATTCTTTTTTTTTCAATATTTGGTAATATCATCCTATACTAACATCTTTCTTTCTGCTTCTTTAGTGTTGAAGTTAAAAGCACCAATCCAAGCCATATTTTCACATTTCATGAATCTGTCTTTGCATGCTTAAACACTTGCAGTTTGCCCGTTTATCACAAACGATCTGCATGTGTATGAAAAATGAGTGAATAATAATAACATGATATATTGCTTTTGAATTTGTAAATGTATGTTCTTTTATTTACTTGAATTGTTTCTGAAGATCCTTTATATATTCAACAGCCAAGTCCAACATGTCTACTGTGTTGGTTTGTTGCCAAGAGCAAGGAAAAGAGTGTTAACTTTCCAACCACAACTACACCATTGTAAATAAAATTGACACATTCCAAAGTTCAATATGCTTATGTTATGAGTCTTATCTTGTCCATGTTTGGGACAAGCTCTTGTAATTTCCTCATTCTTTCACTTATTTGAGTTCTTCTCACCTGCAACAAGACATATATAACATCTCAAAACCATTTTTTTTAAATTGCTTCATGAATTCAATAAAGTCTGAACAATATAATTTTTTGTTGTTTTGGTTGCAAAATAAAATTACTTCCTTCTAATGAGTTTAATCTTTTTTTTATATCCTATTAATATATGGTTTTTACATGGTTGATAATCAGAAACCATCAATTTAAAAATAATTATTACCAGAATAAATATTCTTACCCTAATAAATGGAATACAATATAAAAAACATCTAACATTGTTTGTACATTCGAATTAAATTCAATGTTGAAGACAAAATCCTACCCTTTCAGCAATACTTCTAGGATGAGTAGCACACCCTCTCTTTGCTCTGATTTTGCAAGGAACAAAATCAGGGAACTACAATCACTTCTCCATGGTAATCATCTCTGTTGAAGTTTTTGGTAAACTCAAGTGATGTGATAATATATTGACTTGATTTCCTAGTTGTCCATTCTGGCACAACAATTTTTTGTATTAAAACCAAGAAATGAAAGTACAATAGACACAACAAAAAATAAAGCAAATAAGCATTCTATATATCTGAAATTTAGAAAAGATCTTTTCATTGTCAATTCTCCATCTTTTCAAGCTATTGAGATTTTCTGAGAGTTGTGGAGTCTCACTCCAAGAACCATAAGAGAATCCAGAGCCAAAATGTTGAGTATCATTACCTCCATGACTAAATTATCATCAGGACTAGTTGCCTCAATGTCTTCACTCCCTATTTCAGATATATGAGACAACACTGTCAAGAAAGAAGAATTTCTAATAATACTTATTTATAAAATGTTACAATATTATACGTATATTATTTATAATAATATTTATATAAAAAATTATTACTTTAAATATTAAATTTTATAGATTGTAACGTTTTAAATAAATATAACAGTAAAAATTTTAGTAAGCTATTGACTGGTATGTAGATACATTCCTATTTTTATATCAAAAGTCAGTGAATAATTTTTTTAAAAATATGAATAATAAAATTGAATGTATCCATTAATTAGTATAAAATTTTATTTATTTTATTTATATTTTCTTTTAAAGACAATGTCATATTAAGTATGAAAAATAGCACCTTTGACTTTTTTTTCACAACTATATTAAAATATTGATTTTCTGTCTTTTGGATTCTAATTACTTTCACTGTGATAAATAATATCATTCCCAAAGTATTCTTGATTAATTGAAATTACATTTTCAAAGAGTCCTATTTTTATATGAAATTCTAATGAATACTATTTTATGAAAAAAAATTCTTAATTATTATTAAAAATTTAAATGATATTCATTAAAATCAACATAAAAACTTATTAATTTTACTTATTTAATTGCAGAAACAATGTATCATATTTCAAATCAAAATAACATTTACTGGGATTTTTTTTCTCGACAATTACCATCACACAGAAAAAAAAAAATACTATTGGTTTCCTGTGCTTGGCTTGGTAGTTTTTTCCCCCTCCTTTTATATAACCAGGGATGGGAATTGAGGAAGTCAAGTTAATTTTTCAAAATTAAAACTTTAACCTGACAAAAAGAAATCATACTTTGGGTGTGTTCTGGGCCTGAGGCTAGGACTCTCTTGAAAGCCCAATAATGGAGAGTTTTACGGGCACAATACTGAGTTTGTCTTCTGCTCAAGTACGCTATGTTAGAAAATGTGTTGAAATACAGAGAATAAATTAAAAGGAAAAGAAAAAAAGAATTACAAGGAAATGTTTGTTTCACATAATTTTTATGCATTCTCAAGAATATAAAATCCATAGTTTTTGATCAAAATATTATTAAAAAAATAAAATATACCTTTATTCTTTAAAAAAATACATTTTTTATTTATATGATTTTTATTTTGACATTTAATACATTGTTCTTGGTTTGGATTTAATCCTACACACTCTATTTTTGCATTTAAACCAACCTTAATTGAAGCTTAGATGTGATAAGAATAATCCCATGTCATTGATTTATTCTATCCGCCATTATTTGGAAAACTCCACTAATTTGGATGATTGAATATGTAACTTTTTCAGCACATAGTCACATAATTGATTATCACTCTACACTTCCTATATATATTCGATAATTATGTGCATTCTTAATATGAGTTTTAGCATAATTTGTAATTTATAATATTAATTATTATGTAGTGTATATGTGTGTCATTAATATTGAGATTAATGCATGAATTCATATTAATATTAATATATGTAATGTTGTTGTATTGTCACTTACACTCAAATTAGTATTCAATATTCAAAATATTAAAGTGTTGGTTTGAAGAGTACTTTTCATCATGTGGTGCCCACTATTTATAGAAACAAGCTTGAACACATGTAATAATGGGGTTGAATTGTCACCACTTTTAAGGTTAATTATCATAGTACAAATTGATTTAGGACATTTAATAAACATTAATAATGAATAATCTTTAATTGTCATTTTAAGTATCTGAGAGGTATTGGACAAAGTACTTGTTGGCGTCACGTGTACCTTGGTCGATACATTTTGACCTTATACATTACATGTAGTTAATAATTGCGATTATTGGTAAATATTGTGGATAACAATTGTGGGAGTACATTGCAAATAAATATTAGAATTCTTTTTTTTCAATTAAGTAGTTAAGTGAGTACAAATATAAAAGAAAAAGAAAGGATAATTGCTTAAGTTTGGATATACTACCACATACTTAAAAACAATTACATATGTGTATTGTTCCTACAGAGCCTGAGGGCCAAGAACAATAAAAGTTCTTACGAAGCCTTGAGGCTGAGAACAAAACTTCGAGGTGTCAACTATCCTGGTTTCTCTCTCTCTGGTCTTCTCGGAAGTACCCACCTCAATTACCAGAAGTATATTGTATAATAAGGTAGATCTAATAGCCAAAAAAGTCCCCCTTTCGCCACACCCACTATCTTCTATTTATACTATTGTGGTTGACATTATGAGGAAGATGTATAGCCTCTCAGCCTTCAGAGATATGATGACTGTTCTGCACTGTGTCAGAGGGAAAACGTGCAGTCTTTCTTGTATGAAGTTGTTGTTCTGCACCATGTCAGAGGGAAGACGTGCAGTCTCTCTTGCATGAGGTTGTTGTTCTGCACCATGTCAGAGGGAAGACGTGTAGTCTCTTCTGCGCAAGGTAGGCGTGCGGTCTCCTCTTTGTCAGGTAATGCGAGCGCCGTTC
>Ga0123340_1001005_pt1 | contig 22099 bp, 18 predicted proteins | sample SirMexnodulemix_FD_89961 | JGI IMG/M metagenome (GOLD analysis project Ga0123340, IMG submission 89961) | Root nodule microbial communities of legume samples collected from Mexico - Siratro Mexico nodule mix | ecosystem: Host-associated > Plants > Roots > Nodule | place: Mexico: Nepantla...
AATAAAAAAAAAAAAAAAAAAAAAAAAAAAAAAAAAAAAAAAAAAACGAGGCAAACTACGTAAACGTTACTTGGAGAAGAATATCAAGAGAATATTTTGTATGCTCATTTGGATCACTGAGACCCTTAAGTAGAGTTGGGACAAGAGCAGATATTTCTGGATTCTTTATGACACTCCCAACCTGAAAACACAGAAAACATGAAATTTAAAAACCAAAGTAACAGAAACAGGAATCAAATAGATATAATAAAGTTCATAACTCATAACAAACCTGTTGTAGGGCCATTTGCCCAGCTGACTGAACTTTAGGATGTGTATCAGTCAAAACCTTCAAATAGAACGATGGGTTAAGGAACACAATCTATAGCTTAAAAGGAATTTAGAACTCAAAATGTAGTGTTTCCTTTGTGTCATACCTCAGTCAATTTGGGAACAATCTTAGGTAGACACTGAGACAACTGTTGAGGAGCACAGTAAGCCATAGCACCAAGAAGTTGTACACTACTTTGTTTTGTCCTCCAAGCTTTATCTTCAAGACCCTGAGAAAATAGATTAGCTATACAAAATTTCATTGATGTAGAAGCATAATAAATGTGATATCTATAAGTAGGAAGCAAACATAAATTCTCCTTCAAATTACAAACTCAAGCCACGTTAAGAACAGTTGAATTATGAGATTTGAGAAACAAGTTATTATTTAACTCATCTTCAGATTACAAGTTGTAACAGGCATTAAAGCTTATTTAGAAACTAAAACTAGAGAAACTGAGAATAAAATTCACTGTATTGACAACCCTAGGTGCATGGAATTTGGTAAGAGAACATTGAGAAAGCATCTTTTATGAAATGACAGCCCAGTTATAATACAAACCATCAAAATATCATGCACAGGGAACAGTAATAAAACAAAAGCAAAATCCATAATACAAGAAATTTACAAGAGGCCATTGAAGAGGCACAATAATTCCCAGTTATGTGAATATTGAAGTCGGCTAATCACTCTACAAATAAAAGATTCCTACAGAATGTTCTTTAATTCACAAGCAAAACGGATAGTTCGGTTTTGAAAAGCCATTCTTATCAATACAATGTTTAAAATCAAAAGGGGACGAGGAAGACTCAAGCATTTCAGTAGATAATCAATCAATTAGTTGGAAGTCAAGATTTTGAAAATAAAAAGAAGAAGCCTGACAGGAGTATAGCATCGAAGCATTACATGGCAACTTACACTCTCACAAAAGATTAGAAAAGTTACGTTTTGGCAACTCAAACATCATACATATACCATTTTGTAGCACATTTTAAAAGTGCATATCAAAGCACATTTTGTGTTTCAGCAGCAGACAACATGCTTCATCAATCATAATGATAATCAATGTTTATCACCTTCAAAAGAGATGGAAGGACAAGCTTCACTCCTTGAGCAGTAAGTTGAGACATCATTGCACGAGCAGCACATTCAGCTGCTTCCCGAACTGCAACAACTTGATCAGAGAACGAAACCAAAAGTAATGGTAACATCTGAATCACGTACCTGAACACATATTGTGAAACAATAAAAAACCACAATAAATATAAATTTAAAAAAAAAAAATCAGCGATGAAACACTCAGCAGCTTACGGTTCAAAAATTCTGCCAAGTGTTTCACAAAGGCACTCAAATCCAAGCAAAGCTCCTTCACGAGATTTCGCAGAGTTCCTGCAGTTTAAATAAATTGACATAAAAATAACGATGCTCCATTCTCACATTTTGATGGTCCAAGGTGTTTAAAAATAAACTGACATAAAAACAATGGTATACTCCATTCTCACATTTTGATGGTCGAAGGTGTTTAAAAATAAATTGACATAACAATGGTATTGTCCATCCTCACATTTTTGGCATTTTAATATAATATGTAGTGATTTAAAAATAGAGATGTAACAGTAAACTCTCCAACCTTTCTGCTAGACTCTCTTGAAGTGTAACCACAATCTTATACTTTTTCAAGCAGGAAATGCCAAATCCCTTCACCAACCCAGCAAGTCCAAAGGCAGCCCCACGGCGCTCTCCATATTTTTCACTTTTCATCATTTGATCCATCAAACGATTAACAAGAGCAGCTGCATCATCCTGGTGGTTGTAGTATGAAATAACAAAAAAATTCACTTGCATAAATACAGAAAACATCAAAATGTACGACACCATTAACCTTAAGTGTTAAAAATGTAATTATGTTCTGGTCAGGCGTAGACAAGCTAGCATGACAGTAAAACCTTGAACTTTCAACTAGATGAATTACTCCCAAACAAACAAGTGTGTAGAAATCATTTTATTGCAGTGAAAACACAATCCCAAATATACTAGTAATAAAAAGCAACCTTATTAAATGATCTAAAAGATTTTTGATGCGCATGAAAAAGAGTTTAAGGAGTTGTCCAAAAGTAAAATCATAATTATTGATATAGGCCTTTTCCACATAAAAAGGGAATCTTTTGCTACAGTAGAAGTAAAAGTGATACTGATTATTCAATAATCAAAGTCATTTTGCTTTATAAAAATAGCATATCAAGAAGAAGAAAAAAAATGCTAACTTGTAATAGCATATCCTGGATTTCATCCAATTGTTTGGATTGTTGAATATCATTGAGAAATAGGAATCTGTGTTATCACTAAGAACAATTTATATTGACCTATTTCTTGTGTCAATATTCCATACTATCCATCTATTCAAAAAAAGTGGGGCAAGAAATCAAGAACAAACTCCTTCCAATATATCAGTCTAGTAATGCAGAAAGACATTAAACTCCTTCATATTGTCCTATGTTTCTTCAATGCCGAAAGATATTAAACTCCTTCCAATAGACAAGTCTAGTAATTTTATACAATACCAGAAGTAAAAGCATTAGATCTTAAACGTAAGAATGTTCTTGCATACTTGTTTAGATTGCATTAATGGAGATAAGCACGCAGAAACTGCCCGTTGAACTGCTTCAGAAGGAGTATTTAAAACATCCAACAACTTGTCCACAACAGCATGAACCTTAGGATCGTCCTGCTCAAAAAGGAATAAAAATAATAACAGATTTTATATTCAACTACCTATTCAAACTTAGAAACGAGAAACAAGCTTTAATACTAACCTTTGCCAAGTGCTTTGCCAGAGCTCCCGTGAAGATAACCACACCCTCACGAACCAAATCATATTTTTCTTCGTCTGGAGCCTAAGACATTGGGGGAGAGTTTATTAACCAAGCATCACATATAACTCCTCTTATACATGTTTTAAGTGACAAACTACTGCGAAAGGGATAACAATAGAATGAGTATCCAGCAGGTGAATCTCCAAAATAATAAGAGGAACTCACTGTTTTATTCAAGTAGTTCTCAAAGATGGGGAATAACAACGAGACATTATCTTTTCCGTTTTTATCAATGATCAATATACCAGCATTGATCATTCTGCCTCTAACATCAGCATTTGGATCAGCCTGCGAGGCAAATCAATCCCAAAAGTCAACCGCCGTTGGATACTGTCAAATAAATTTTCTTCCCAAAAAATGTTACCATGTACAAGACAACATTTCACTGGCAGAATCAATACAACACACACTATCATCAAAAGAGTAGATCAGGTTGCCACAACATATTCATTTATTTTTAATTTTAAGCAGATTCTTTTATTCCATCACATTAACCTCGGTTTTTCAGAGTATCAAACATTATCAAATTTTTAATTTGTTTTATTTCATTTTCAGACAAGGGATATTTTATTGCACTTAATGAACTTGAGTTGTATATGCACTTAAGCTTACAGTATTCAGACATTTTAGGCAGTAGTATCTTAATTCCTTAAGAATAATTAAATAATGTGGTAGGGCGAGCACATTGTTCACTGCTTGAATGCGTTGCATGATTGAAGTACAATTTCGTATGAGGTAAGGCAATATAAACAGACAGCCGGCCAGCATGACTGAGTCTGACTACAACACCTTCGTACGTCAGTGGATTTTATTATGCACTATTGCTAATTCTAATCCTATTACAAGTTAGCAACTTCCATGCATAATTAACAGATTCACTTCTCATTTATCCACTAATTGAATAGACACAAGGCCCATTTTCTCTCCACTGTTTTTAAGTGTTGCTATGCGTTTTGTACAACATATCAATTAGGTTTAGGCATTGTTTTCTTAATTTCATTTCCAACTTTCTCGGTATTCCCTGTGGCCTTCCATCAACTCCAATTTTTCCAATGCAGGTTAACTGGCACCAACCCAACACTAAAAAAATTTCTGCAAGCTTGAATCATAATACAGTGTTTAAGGACCAAAATTGTAAGCCATCTGCTCTGCTCCAACACAAATTTGGAATGCTACTATGAGAAATTTAGGTCATAATTCACAAAATGTTGAAACACATAAGTTAATCCCTGTAATACTGGCCAATACATTAGTGTGACCCTAAGTTTCCTTTCTTAATAGTTAGGGTAAGATTACTATCACACATATCATCTCAGATTGAAGTTTTAACACCCCATAAAAATTTCATTTTGATAGATAATTATAATCTTGAAAGTAAGAGTCAAAGCAACCAAACCGCCAAACCCATTTTTAGTTGTGTGCGAATCCCTAATTCACTGATATGCATTCAATGAACCTTAAATCAAAATGTGGTCCATCATCATTAATCCCAATACAATTCTTATAGATAAATGAACCTAGTAAGACAACACAATTGCACCAAACATGCACAATGTGCACCAAAAAATGAATGAAGACAACAAGTAATATCAAACATTAACTAGTTAACAAATGTATATTATTTCAACATAAAAAAAATTGATTTTCATCCTTACAAAGCTATATTAATACTAATCAAGATGTTGACTCCAAAAATGAGCAATTCAGCAGAAAAATAGGTATCAATTTCAGGATTATAAAGAAAATAAAATTATAAATGCCAGTAAAAGTTACCAGAGCCCTCGATATTAGAAATGTCATGACAACAGGCAAGTCTTTTGTCCTCAAAACATCAGCAGCAGAATGTAATGCTAAAGCTATTCCTTGCCTACCAAGCCAACCAGCATCAACATTGCCATCTCCAGCACCCATGTCACGAATATACAACGAAAATAAAGTGGAAAGAGACTCCTGAAAATTATCAGTAAATAATGAGAACAAATAAACAGCAATAAAGTGAAAATTATTAAACAAGCATACTTGTATAGAATCTGGATGTTCATCCAAGGCAGCAGCTAGTGCTTCTGCGGCAGCCACACGAACATTGTAGTTAACGTGAGATAGTGCTTTGTAAAGCCCTGAAAAATCAGTTCCAAAATCAAACCCATAATGATCCCATATGTCTTCTGCCACTTGCGCAACTGACTGAAATGTTGAAAAAAGTAAATTAGCTGTCATTCAAAATTAAGAAAGAGTTAAAAATTAAATAAAAATTTCACTAGTAGAAAACAATACAAAATTTCTAAGCAATATTGACGAAAGCTACTGTAGCAATACAAAGTAAACGAAAACCTTATTGTACTGCAACGAAAATAATTCATAACTCAGAACATAAGTAAAGCACAAAATGGGCCAGTATTTCAGTTCATGACTCAGAACATTCTGATTTGGCATAGAACGAAAAAGCATTCTTCATGTGCCGATTGAGAATTTTAATTTTCAAGTATTTAACCCAAATTATTTAGGACAACTAGATTGTTTGGCCACGGGAGAAATTAGCAAATATATTTATAAATGAACAAGTGAACTAGGAAGATTCATGGGCTTTGCACAGGTATTTTAAATTCAGGTCAAAATTTTTTAACAGTAAAAATATCCAAGGCATAACGAAGTAAAAAATATCACCGCTGTAAATAATGGTAAAAGCATGTCGTGTGTGAGAACAAAGAACAAGCAGACCTATCTTCATCATAAAGATTGCTGATTCTATTTTATAAGTAAATAAATCAATATTGTTAAACCTTTCTTGTGCAGCAATAACGCAATTCTAGAATATGGCGTTTTTCAACTCCACCATTGGCGATTTGTGAAAGGAAGACTGATATGGTGGTACCATAAGCCACAATGCCATGCAAATGTTTATATGGTGTAATTTTGGCTTTCTGCCATGCGTTATTCACAACTTTGGAATAAATTAAACAAAGACTTTTATTGAAGAAAAAAAATTGAAAATAAACTGTGAATAAAAACAAAACACCACGTATATTAACTTTATATAGTTTTTAAAAATTAAAATTTGAAATTCAGATTTGGATTGACTAATTTTACGCACATGAATTTAACAGGCACAAAAATACAATTTTATAATATTCTAAATGCGAATGGAAGCACAATTTATCCATGTATTACAAGAAAACAATAATCTAAAGTGAAATTGGATTTAAAATAAAAAGCAAAGAACACAGTTTATTTTCTATGTAAGGAGAAAATTAAAAGAGCAATCTTGAGCCATAAGTTCCCAGGGGAAAAAGTTCAAACCTTCTCAGGATCATGTAGCGCTATCCATATACTTGTCGCAACCTCAATGTTTTCAGGTAGAGATCGATTAGCAACTGCAGGAATACATTTTACAGCATTCAGGCAAGCCATTCTTACATGAACGTCTTTTGCATAAACTCCATAAAGTGCCTGTAAATTTAGAAATTGAGAGATAAAATAAGCACAGTACAGAAACACAACTGCACAATGCAAATAGAGTCAAGCATACGTACAGAAGCAACTTCAGCAGGTTGCAAACCAAGGCTCAACTCATTTAGTGCAGGTCCTATTGATGCTTGATAAGATGGAACAACACCAAGTACATGGTAAAGTACCTGCAGAAAAGAATATTGATCAGGCAATAGGTAAAAAAAATAAAAGAATACAAAACAAAGCATTAAATGTTGAGCAAAGTACCGATAACATTCGAATCCTAGGAAGAGGTAGATGTGGATCAAGGTGTAAGTAACATATACGAAGCACGTCATCATGAAATTTTGTTTTCTTTGAGCACAGAAGAATACGCTCCATTATCTGGAAAAAACTGGAGTTAGGAACATAGAAGCCTTGGTACACTGATTAAATTTCATTTCAAAGTATAATTGCTTACTGGGAATACAAAAGAAAAAGAATCCACAGGAAGTGCTCCTGATTTACAAGAAACAGATAGTCCTTCCAAAATTCGCTCAAAAAGGCCACGAAATGGCCTTTCATTGACTTCCTCTTCAGCAACTGATGGAACTAGATCCAACAGAAGATGAACTTCATCAGTCACAATTAAACGCAAAGCAGTAGAAATATCCAGGGCCCAATCACATAGAGGGGGAGCAGTGCATCTTGCTAGCTTCACCATGGTTTCAAAAGCCTCATTGCTTACAATAGGAGATCGCATTAATGGCTCAACAAACTTGACCTGACAAGATTTCAATCCAGAATCACAACCACATAATAATAGATTAATAAAAAATAAAGGGATATAAATTAATGGTCGGTTCAGAACAAGTATTGATATAGCTAGTTTTTGGTACAACAAAAAAATAACAGTCTTAGTACAAAAACTTTAATTTATTTAGTTTTGTTTTAACTCATGGCTGAGGTAATTGAGTATGACATTGGTTTTTAGTAACTCCCACATGTGTTTATTAAGATAAAATTAACGTTAGTATGGAATTAACCATGAAGGGAACCATTAAGGATTTTAAATTTACAAAGCAAAAAACAAAAAGTAAAAGGCCCCCTTCAAGGTTAATTGTATATCATTAACATTTCTTTTAATAAAAAAAATATAACAATTACTAAGGACCAAACTCGTGCTCAATTATAGCACAATCGTTATCGAAGTTCAAACAAATTTAACAGAATTTTTATACTAAGATTATTTCTTTTTTTCTTCTTGTCCAAAATTAATTAATAAACTGTACAATCTCAATAAATTACAAACTACAAGATTCCAGAAAAGACAAATTAAATTTAACTAAAAATGATGAGTGCATTATTAGAAATGGAGTGGGTCAAAATCAACCAAAAATACTAGCTCAAAAGGGGAGTATTGTACAAGTTTTATATGGCATACTTTGTCCATATTCCTAGATGATAAAGAATCATAACACACCACTCGCCTAGAACAAGAAATTTGAAATGTGAAGGTTATAGTAATGAATATATGTCGATAACCAACAATTTGAAGACATGATAGCCGAGGAAAGCAAAGTCAAGGAGGGAAGTTTCCTCAAATCATGAAAAAAGTACTATAGACATATTCCTAACAGATGGGCATCTTAACTAACAGTTTTAAATTCAGAGTGATTGCAGTTCATTCAAATGGCATCAAATATATTATAACAAAGATTAGCAGGCGCCAATACCATTGCAGGCAGCCTACTATGAGCAAAAACTGAGTTAGCGATTGCCATATCTCCGAGAGTTCTTAGCATGAGAGACAGATTTTTCTGTATTTCATCAACTCTATCTCGTACAGAAGCCTCCTCCTTAAGTAGCAATTCCCTTGCTTCTTCCTTTGCCGTTTTTCCTTTTTCTAAAGAAATCCCAACAACATTAAAGACACAGCCTGAGTAAACCTAAAATTTGAAAGCTACAAACTAAGAGAAATAGAAGTGCAACACTTGCCAGCCTTCTTTGCTGCCTTCCCAGTATCCTTTTTCCCAGCACCAGCAGCTTCTCTACTAGGTAGATCTCTCTTCATTGAATGGTTAGTACGGGTATGATCCTGATTAAAAGAACAGCAGAGTATAACTAACAAAATATCAGGAATGGAGCAAAGAAAAAGGAAGAAATTAAAATGTACCTCGTCATCTTCATCATCATACATGCGGAAGCGACCCTTTGCCTGTTTTGTGTTTTTTGCACTAACAGATTCAGCAACATAAACCCCTAGCTCAGTCGAAAGCATTCCTTCAGGTGTATGAAAGATCTGAAACCAGGTAAAAAAAATATCACACCATATTTGTCAAGTAAATAAAATTGAAAGAAGTAATCACAACTAATGGAAAACATAGCACAATAAATTACCTGAATGTCATTCTCAGAAAGTGTATCATGCGCAAACCGCTCAGGAATATTTAGCAAATACTGGTATTCACGGTGTGGTAAAGTTATCAGCAATAAGAGTTAAAATATACCAATATCAATCACATGCTCGAAAGATTACAGAATTCAGATCCAGCTGAACTAAATAAAAATAATAACATGTCTACCTTTTCAAACTCCATATATGTATCTCCAGGAATTATAGACATCAAGTTTGACAGTGACAATACTGCTGCCTGTTGTTCTAAAGGATTAGCACTCTTCAAACCAATTGGTCCCAGTAAGATCTGAAAAAAACAAGATATCATTTCTTAGTAAGTAGAACATAGTTAACCTTTTCCAGGAGATCTGTTATACATGACATCAAACAACTAGCAGAAAACTATACACATATAAGAACCAACACAAAGAGAGATGACAAAGAGCAAATTGAAGTTTCTCACAGCTTTTCAGTTAATTTACCAAAAGAAAACTATTACAATAGCGTACAGCCAATTTTTCTTGCCAATCAGTGTCTCTTCCGAAATAATAGGTGGCAAGTTTTAGATCATACTACATAAATTATACTAACTACACAAGAAAACTTCTAAAAAGTACTTAAATTAATTACATGTTCATAATGGATGAAAAAAGCTCCTATTGTTGATAATATGCGGCTAGAATAAATAGATTAAAAAAACCTATTAGAGAGCTTGGAACAGTGAATAAAAAACCTATTAGGGACTGAGAAGAGGAGAATAAAAGATATAAAACAGCAATGTTGTATGAGTTGTGCTGAAATAGGTAATATTGTTTTGCTGTACAGCTTATATAAAAGCTGTGTTTGGGTGTAGCGAGCTTTAAGATAAGGAAAATAGGCTCTAGCGTTCCACTTTTAGATAAACTTGTACTCACCTTTTAATATACAAATATATCAGCTGAGAATATACTCACTAACTTTTGGCAATCTCTAAATTCAAGTTAGGTTTTAGGTGAAAAACGTCACTCACCACTATCAGACAGCTGTCTGCCCATCACTGTCCTTTTTCCGACAACCACCTGGTCTTCCTCATCTTGGCGAGAGATGGTCCACCCAGTGTACATCGTCTCCATAAGTCGTCATCCTCGGTTGTCAACCACCACCTTTCTCTTGGCGAGTACAAGATCTGGGTCGTCTCAACCAGCTACAACCAATTCCCCAATCACCCAAGTTGAAACACCGTCATGCAAAATCATTGGGCACTCTAGCCAAGCACATGAAGACCACACACTACCCTCCAGCCACCAAAATCACGCACCCTTATACGACTCATTGTCGTTCTCCGCCCTATTCTAGACCTCAATTTTTTGTTTCAATGTACTTGGAGTGGTTAAGTACATCTGGCCACACGTTTTCTACCACGCATCTGTGTTTTGGTTTCCATTGCAATGCCCTATCTTTGAGATGGCCTCCCCCAGTCCTGTTTTTTCATTTTCTGATATTCCTATTGCAACAGCAAAACTCAACTGGAAGAATTACTTATCTTAGTCCCCTTTAGTGCAGTTGTGATTCCTTGGTCAAGGATATCATGACCATTTAAAAGGAAAGATAGTGTTTTTTCCATTGAACATAAATCTCAGAGGCCAAAGATTGACTTCCAGCTATCTTCTGTTTTAGGGCAACCAATTGAGCCCGATGCCTTACAGATACTAGGATCTTTCAACATATGCTCTTCTTTTTCGAATGCTGAAGATATCTTTGCTAATGATACTCAGCATCTCTTTGAAGCAACACAAAGAGTAGTCTCCCTCAAATAGACCAACCAAAAAATGCTCACATGTAGCAAAAGCTTAGGTTGTTTTAGAAGGATTAAAAAGATTCCTCGCATGGTCCTGATTTTGAGGAGTTTAATTCAGATGTTGACCATAGTTCGATCAAATTCTAGGCTGTGATCAAATTTATTTCGTGTGACTACCTTACTGAAAGACGAAAATTTAGCTGAGGTTGTCGATACTTCAACAATGGTAGCACCTCGTGGAAGAGAGGGAGACTGCAGCAACTGAGAAGTACGTGGTGGTCAAAGTGGATGACCTCAATGAACATACTATAAGAGAATGGGTCATACCTGACAAAATTTCCACTAATTGCATGGCCTTCATAACTAGGAAGTTATGTGTCTAAAACAAACAAAAAAAAAACAAATTCCAAGTTTTTTTAAGCTCAGTACCCACACTACTAGAGGTTTAAATTTGAAAAATCCAACATCCAAGCTCAATCTTCTTCAATTCCAAGTGTTTCAACACCATGCATATGATCCATGGATAATTGAGTCAGGTGCCTCTAGTCACATTTTTTATAAATGTTCTTCGTTCTCATTCATTTCTTCTCCGAAAATTCCTCACTTAGATACTGTAGCCAATGGATCCAAAGTTGCATATCAACGAATTGGGCTATCTCGATCTATATTTAAGTAATCAATTTGAAAAAGTCCTAAAACATTTTCTAACCCTTGAGATTAGTACAAGTGTGAAAAACACCTTTTGGAATTGTAGAACTGATTCAATGGCTTCAAGATCATAGATTCAGCTAGCCACATAATGGATCACCTATGTTTTTCTTCTTCATATCTTGAGCTATAATTTGTCCAAGTCATCTTGTTCGATAATCTTTCTTTTCTTTGGGTGTTCATAAATCTTGACTAGGGTGATCAAGAGTGTTAGTTATGATAGGTTTCACCTAGGAGATCTAGTTAGGTTGAACATCTTGTTCTTTTATGTTGTTTTCCATTTTATCTTGAGGGGTTCTACTAAAACATTTAAATTAGAAGATTAGTCCAATGAGGGTGATTAGGCAACTAAACATAGATCTCTCGTGAGAGTGAACCAACATAAATTCTTCTGTTTTTTCTTCTTTCATTATATCCTACAAGTTATATCTGAATTGAATATTAATTGCATGCTTTTGGAAAGTTAAAGAACATTAATATTGGCATTACTAGTAACTGAAATTTGTTTTTCTTTAAAGGATTTCTAGACTTTAAAAACAAAATCATCCATTTGCGAAAATCATTAAAAGTTCAATTCACTCCGTCTTCAACTCAATCTTCATTTCTAAGATTACCAAGAAGATATCATGTTGTTATGGTTTTACTACACTTAAAATACCAATTGGTCATCAGTTCAAGCATTTCTCCGACACAAAAATCAGATTTCTCTTTTCTGTTTCCTTCTACATCCCAATTAATGTAGCAACCATCACACAGAAGGGTGTGCAGACACCAGAAGGAATGCTGCAGACTGTGTGCAGAGGCCTCGAGAACATATTGGGATGACTGTTGGTGCTGCAATCATGGAGAACATGAAGACAGGAAGATAACCTACAAGTCACTGGTTTCCGATTCAACCACAGTTCAGTGCCAGGTTGATAGTGTATTCCTGTGATCAACAACTATGGGTCTGATTTCCCGTTTTACCATTTTGGACCAATCAGTTCGGTCCAATTCGATTTTAATAACATTGATCAGACCCAAAACTAGACTCAACAAATTGCCATATCTGTCGTGGTGCTTATGCAAATGCACAACCAAATGTAGCAGTTGTATGACTGATTTTACCAAAATATGAAAAATATATTGAAAAGGAAAATTAGATATATAATATAATCATCCCTTACAAATATGTAAATCACGCAGCAGCAGCTACACTACCAATATAAAGGAAAGCGCAAAAGATTTGTAGATTACCTTTACGAAATTCCCCACGTTAGCCGAAATAATATCAATGACAACAAAACCATGTGCTTGCAGACACTTGCAGAGCCTCTGGAAAATAAAATGAAACAGGTTAGCTAATCAATCGGAAAAAAAAAAAAAATCAAAGCACACATGTACAGTAAATAATGACTTTGTAACATGTATTGCTAAACTATGAGAAATGTATTTTCTATTTCAACAATGTGATGATATTATCTTTAGAATATCAAAGCATCTTAAATGATCTCTTAGGAGTTATTCTTATCTTATATTTTACCATTCGTTTCCATATTATTTAATTAGGACTTTTATAATTATGGGGATATCTTATTAGAACCATATTTATTAGCCTATGATTTGTAGGCATATCATAGATAGGAATAATTTCTTATAATTATTTGTATTTATCGTGATCAACTACTATAAAATAAACTCTATTCTGTAATCCATACACAGTTTCCAACATCTCTTGCATCTATTTTTCTCACTTTCAACATCGTATCAAAGTGGCATATACTCACAGACCTGTTTTTTTCATTATTTCACTATTTAGTCCGCAAAAACTAAAAAGGTAACTTTCCAGAGTTGTCACTTTTTTCATAGTGTCCTAATCTGGTATGCTACTGTTTCATAGTTGTGTTAGCTACCACTGAATTCTTCATCGACACACCTTATGCTAGCCACCCTTCAAATGCACTAACCCTACCAAAGTCCCAGATGCACTGGCCCAATCTATGGCCCAGATGCACTACATCCGTTTTATGTCCAAAATGCATTGGCGTCATCAATGTTGTATATGAATGGCCTGGTATATGTCATAGATGCAATGACTACGTCTGTCCCAAAAGAAATGGCCATATCTTTGTCGGAGATGCACCACCCCTATGTCCCCAATGCATTCGCCTCTCACATGCACAAGCCCCTTCTTTGTCCCAGAAAAAACTGGCACCATATTTGTCCCAGAAAAACTGCCTCAATTACGTCTTATGACACAGGCCTCATCTCTGTCCTCTATGCACCAATCTAGCCATCTTCACCCCTATGAGCACTAGCCTAGTCTATATCCCAGAAGTTGTTATCAAACTAAGTTTCAACTACGAAAAATTTAAGTATCCAATAATATTACTTTGAAGCTTCCAAATGTGATTTTACAATTGGCAGTGACAGACTAGCTTTCATTGGCACACTGAAGATCATTCAACTATTTGGCTAAGATATTTCTCTCATTGACTTCTCCCACATTCCTATGATGTTTTTCCAACAAATCTTTAAGTAGACCTCAAATTGTATGTTCTTTATTTTATTTTAGAGGAAGTGAGTTATTTTCTTGTAACAAACTAAAACTCACTAAGCTTCAGGATCCAGACATATCATTTTCCAACTAGATCCTGCTACTTCAGGATATAATAATCAATACACATTTCAATTTTATTGAAGCTCAAGTCGGATGCATTAGTTATTAACAGATCACATGTGCAAGTTACCAGGCTTCTAGACTGCCGAGTTTATATTAGTTGGTTTTCATTTGAAACTAAATAGTTAAGTGCAAATGATATAAGACAACACACAAGTACGTAAAAAACTACCTTCCACACTGCATCTCTTTTTGCACTACCAACTACACACGGGTGATGTGAGCAAAGTAATATTCTGACAAATGAATCTGGAGCATGTTTCAGAGCTGCTGGTGACATCATAAGCAGAGCCTTAACCAACACCTCAACAGATGGAACAAACGAAACTTGAGGGTCCAAAGAAATATCAGTATCACTGCAAATTCAAATATTAAGAGTTTAAAAACAGAGAGGCAAAGATTGAGATTGACAAGAGCAGAAATACAAGAGTATGTTTGAAATGTTGTACAACACTAGGAACATGTTTGATACCCTTTATAATAGTTAGTGAGAACTGACAAGTGGTATTAAAAAGAACACTTAATCACAAAAATTGAATTTCAAAATAGATTGTAAGCCTCTTGGGCAATAAGATCAGCAAGATAGGCACAAGCATTATTTACAAGATTGCAGAAGAAGTTACACAAACCGCATTAGGCACTGGTTTTTCCAGAAGCAAAACTAAAGGAACCAACAACTGTTACCAATCTTATAAAACGATATTATGGAGTCGTGTGAGTACTAATAATTTAGAAAAGCAGCAAAAATCCCAACGGGAATTTGAAGAGGAACTTTCCAGATAATATGACCTCTAGATAGGACAAACACTAAGCTTATTGTAGGTCCAAATCTACTAACAAAATATGCAACTATTAGTACAAAGAAGAGAAACCTTTCTGAAATAACCACATCTAAGTCCAGCTGACTTGTACAAATTTGATTGATAAATATGCATATCAGTGTACAATAAGCTATTTACCTTATTTTTAAGGCTAAATGTTTTTCTCCAATCAAAGAAAGGTACTTCGAAAATTCCAAGAATAGATCTTCAGATAACTGAGGAGCAGACGCGAAAATCTTCCTAGCAACGTTATATGACATTCTTCGAATATCCCACCTCGGATGGCATATAAAAAAGACCATTAACTGCATTAAGTTAACGATAAACACGTTAACTTAAAATACTAATATAGGAATCTGATAAAATGCAAAAATGTTTTACCTGTAACATCAATCTGACTGAGAAGTTGGATAATGTACTGCAGGATGAAGAAAATAAACCATAATAAAGCATACAACAATAAAGACGAAAACTATAGTCAACTTTTTAGCATTATAATGGAATTTACCGCTGTAAATGTTCCACAAGAACCACTTCAAGAAGATCAAGACATGCCATGCTATCCTCAATTGATAGCTTTGAAGCCTGCAGAGCATCTTTTCAGATATGTAGAATAAATCCGGTGCAATGCTATAAACAATTTATAGTTGAGTAATCACCATAGAAATTGGCACAACCGAAGGTTCATTTTGTGATATCAGAGCCCATATCTTTTCCTTTACCAATGCTTCCTCTAGGCAAGTAAAACACAGTCGAACAAATGAAAACTTTTGACAAAAAAAATTTAAAAAAAATAAAAACAAAAAAACACAGAACAACACTAGTACTTCAACTTTAAAAATATTAAGATTTCTACTAATACAAACCAGCTTTAATATCAACAGCAGCTATCTTCGCAACTAATAACAATGCGTACATGCCATCTAAACGTTGCACTGCCTTAGTATAGCCAGTTTTAACAAGTTGGACAAGAGCACCAAATAACGGTATCATCTGAAAAATATTTAGTTGAACCATGAGTGAATCAAGTTCATGCATAAGATAAATTGAGAAGCAATTATAACCAATCAAAGTAACATGTCACCTTTAAGATAGCATCTTCATTTTTGGAAATAGCATGTAGACCACGTAGAAAACCCTTTCTTAAGGTTTCCTTCTCTTTGAGGCCAGAAATAAAAAAGGAAATCAAACTCTCTTGAATGGCTTCTGTAGATTTGGCTGCCCAAGAAGCTATAGCTGACAAAATCACAACTTTAACCTCCTCATTTCCTGTTAATTAAGTGGAGCATGAGTAAACAATAAATAATAATATGATCCTTTCACTAGGGATTTGGCCATGTAAAAAAGATCTTTCAAATTAAAAGAGAACTCATAAGTTTTTTAAAATAATAAAGTAAGCTGTTAAAAAGACAACAAAATACAAAAAAAAACAGTTCTTTTTAAGTAAATATTACTTCCTCTATTACTATTTAAGCGACTTTCAAGGTTTTTGTTCAGGAACCAAGAAATATAATATCTTTTCCAGTTCCTCATAAAGTTATGAAGTTTCCTAATGACCCTTTATCATTTTTACTCCACAATAATTACAACTTAGTTGTTTTCTATTCACACTTCCATGATAAATGCATAAGTTCATTAAAATTTGGGTAAGAAGTACAGATATAACTGGCAAAAAATAATTAATGTTGAGCAGATATATAGGAAGGAATATTTTACGAAGTACCAACATTTAAAAAGGAACAAAGAGCGCATTTTGTTCATCAACAGTTAAAAATTGTTGCTCACAAAAGCTTGTATCATAAAGGCAATTTTTCCCAAAGTTTATCCAAACACACCCTAATACCAAAAAGTCCAGAGCCGGCTGACCATAAAGCATAAATAATGATCAGTGACAGTCACCACACTCGTTTGAAACTCATTGATTTACATTAAGAATAATGAAAATACCAATTGATACTCATTGGCATTTAACAACATTACAAATGACATGCAGCATAATCACACACCTTGGACAACTTTTAATCCTAATTTATGTGTAGGTAGGGTCTAATTAGAAATAGCATTTAAATTTGCAATGTCATGTGAGGCTAATTTCTAATGTTATAATTTGTTTGGGCCTCCTGGTGAATATTGAATGTGTCTTTGCGGTCATTCACCACAGAAAAGTTCTTGTGATGCACTTTAAAGGTTTTCAACGCCAAGCATTTGTAGCAGTAAGCACCTTTTGCAGATATTTAGTATATGTGTTTGGAGAGAAACACTTTGTAATTTCAAAAATGCCCCGTTGCTCAAAGATTTGTTACATGATAAGATCATTTTTTTTAATTTCCTAGGTGGTCAAACCACAGTTGCTTTAAGGGGACTTCCATTACTGATGTGGAAGAAATTAAACAGCTCTTCACATTTTTTATCCCCTATGGCTTATTATTTTAATTTCATTAGTCTGTATACTTTTACGAGGATATCTCTAATAATACTTTATTTTATCATTGAATAAAAAAGTATAACAGCAACTTAGTAAAGAAAAATATACAATAACAGATTCAGAATTCAAAGAATATTAGAACTTGTGTTTACCATCATCCTTGTAGTATGATATAAGAAAATCACATATTGTACGAGACAGACTGATGAGGTATTTTCCATCTGCTGCATTAGACAATTCTTGTATTGCATTTACCATGCCTACTCTCTGGTATGGAAAAGTGAGCCTTCCTTCTGATCCTGTTCAAATGAAATTTGTGTGGTCAATATATTACAAAAGCACCATTAACACTGTCAATCAAAAATCAAGATAAATCCCCACATCACCAAATGGTTTAACAGGTATCATAACAAACCAAATACACAAGCATAGGGCAATTTAATACCTTTAATAACAGCTTTGATAGCATTGAACATTGTGTCTAACGCATCTGGATTGCTAGATTTTTGGCTCAGACTCCTGACTATAGATAGTGCCCCATCCCTTCTCACTTCATCAGCATGCCGAACTTGTGCTAACACTACTGAAAGAATTTCAGTAGCATACTTACTCAGATCGAGGTTAACAGACTTCAAAAGAATGCCAACAGACTCCAACACAATCTCCGGGTTGCGTTTTAGCATTTTAACAGAAGATGGTACAACAATATTTTGAAAATCTTCATGTGACATTTGCAAATAAAGAGGACGAAATGCTTCAATTAGACTCTTTCTTGGCGTTTCTTTTGCACTCAGTATTGCACTAACATATATATCAAGAAAAGTTGGCTGTAAGGAGCAAAGAATACGTCAGACCCTACAAAGTTAAAATAAACCCAATGCACAATATAAACAAGAAAAATCACATTCACTCACTCACCTTGAATTCCCCAACTAAAGAGGGAGATCGAAATGAGAATTCCAGCAACAACATTAATAATTCAGGACAATCCTTGAAAGGAATTCGTCCATTTTTCAGCTCTTCCATGTAGGCTTTATAGATATTAAGTGACTGAAAAGCATAAACATATAAATTACAATATAATTTCTTGTATACATTGAAACTGCAAAGGAGGAAGTCAAAATTTTAAGTTGTGTTATATATAGTGAGTCGTACATCAATTTATACAATAATATTTTCTCACTGACAGTAGCGTCACTCGTCACTTCTCTATCTCCTCTCTTTCTCTCATTATTGTACAATTTTGTTGTAAAACTTACTGTACAAATACCATCTCTTAAACTCAAGCATAAAATTGAGGCCATTGTTATTATAAGTATCAAGAAAATAAAAGAAACGACAGTTGGGCTGAACCTGAGAAAACAAATGGAAAAATTTTTTCCTGCAAGCCCTTCCCTCACGAAACGACCTCTGCAAGACTAAACTAAGCAAAGAAGCTTGCGCCGCAGCCACTCTACACAAAGCATTCTTGGAAACCGCGGCGAACTTGCTCTTGCTCAGAAGTAAACACGACCAACTGAGAAGTCTATAGCATCCAACATGAGATTGAGACTTGGATTGTTTTTCCATATTCTGAACTAGAGCTCCTGCAAAAGTCTTCATGAACACCTCTCCCCCTAAAGCTCTCACAATCACTTCATCGACCGCTTTCCTCGATCTGAGATCATCGTAAATCGCAACCGTTCGGAATACTATATCGGTAAGTAGCGAAGCCAGCTCAGTTGACACTTCTACAAAATATACCAAACCGATTAGGTTGAACAACAAAACAAATCGCGCATTCAGACGTGCATGTCTGTTTCAGCAATCAAATAGTCAAAAAACAAAGCAGAATTCGCCATAAAACGATCGCCGTTTAGAGGAAATTGAAATGGTGAATTGAGTTTGTGGAGTGTGAAATGGAAATGGAAATGGCGCATTGGTGTGATGGTTTCGGTGCTGACCTGAAGTATAGGAGCTCAAGAACGCAGGGATTTCGCGACGGAATATCCGAATACGGTGGTTAGTTGAGGAAGTGGAAACCAATTCGGAGAGGGAAACGAGAGATTGCAAAGATTCCGCCATTGCAAAGATCCGAAGGAAATTGCAAGCTCGGAATCGGATAATCTAATGCAGCCACGCCTCAACTTCTACAAACACAGTGCGTTTCAGTTCCTCACTACCGAGACTGGCTAGGGTTTTGGGTACTGCTATGGCTTGAACCTCACCTGTTCGGTTCGGACTTTGGTCGACGAAAAACAAACAAGGACAACTTTTTTTTTTTCTATTTTCTGTTCTCTTGCTTCTCTCTTCTTTATTTTTGGATCTGAACAACAACGGCCTTTTCTTCCTGCACCCCATTATTTCAACCTGCATCCCATACATTTAAATATTTCCAAGATACTCTCTTAGTTTTCGCATCTTTATTTTTAGTTCCTATAACGTTAACAATATTTTTATAGTTCTAAAATATATAATCTAAAATATAAATTTATACTCTGAAATGTAGAATTTAAAATATAAATTTTTATTTTAAATTATACAAATACAAATTTATATTTTGAATTTTACATTTTAAATTTTAAATTTATATTTCAAAATATATTGGTAATGGAATTCCAATACACTCCTTTACTTATATTTAGTAATAAATATGAAAATAAAGTTACCCTTTTAAAAACCTTACAGGTATACAATTAATGTAGAAGCACACCACAACTATGATGGAAATGTTGACTTTAAATAACAAATAAAGAGTGAACTAGAGTTTCTTTTTGGTATGTATTATCTTATCATATCACATTTTTTTTTTCATTTTTGTCACTCACTAACTTCCTTAATCAAATATATTAGTGTTGAGTTTTGTTGTTAAATTTGTGAGCTCAATCTCACTCAAATATTAACATATATTTTAAATGCATTATTCAATCAAAAGCTTATATAATGTAAATATTTAAAAGTTATATCAAAATGTTTTAATAGATATTTTTAACACTGTATATTAATTTTTATTTTGAAGTACTCATTAATCCAACCAGCTAACTATTAATCAGATTATTTTAATTTAGATTCAGGAGATAGATGATATAAATATAAATCCAACATAAATGAACCCAAACCATTGAAATTATGGTTCTAATGAAACATAACTAAATCCTACCAAACATAAATAATATTTAGTTTGATTTCTTCTAGATTTCATCTGAGTAATATTTATCAAATTATTCATTAAAACAATTTCATAAATTGTTTTAATTTCACTCCTTTAAAAACAAAATAAATACTAAATCACGTATTATAATTTTTCACAACAGTCAAAACTTATTTTTGTTGTATATTTGTAATCAAACACAAAAAGAATTTGGATACACCGTATTATGGGAAATGCCATAGTTTCAAATATTTTTGGTAATATCTCATATTTTAAAAGGAACTTTTACTTTTGCACTCCTCAAATTCACTCCACACTTTCATAATTTTTAAAATACTAAATTTACCCTTGTATCTTATACGTGGGACATCAATTGGATCTTCCATTTTATTTGTCGAAAAACTTTGTGCTTTGTACGTAGTTGAAGGTTGGTACGTGAAAACTTGAGAAAATTAGTCACCAATATGCTTGATGTAGTTGTTAATTTGTTTCAATAATTGAAAATTAGTGTTAATGTTTTTTTTTAATACAATCCGGAATAAACAAATTGCAAATGAACCTTACGGAAAGAACATTGTGTAAGTTTATGAATTTCATTTGTAAATGTCACAACGAATAGTTTATAAATAGTTGGTCTTTCTATCATGAAAAGAAAATAACCATGGGCATTTTGACCCATCAGAACTACTACTTAATGAGTCTTGTCAGTATCTTGAAACCTATGATTCAAATTTTTTTTTAACATCTTATTTTAGATTAATTTCGACATTTTACTAGTTTGGAAGTGGGTGAAGTTACATATATTCATATTTAAAAATGTGCAACTACATACTTTTCAGCCAAATGGATCGAAAAAAAATGTTTCAAAAGATAAATCATTGACCTTAAATATTATTTTTAGGAAAAAGGTCATATCTAAAATGATAAGTTTAATATATGAATTTCACTTGTTTTGTAAAACTTTTCATTATAAAATAGTGATATAGTATTAAATTTTAACACATTGAATCTTAGATAAAATATTGAGTCACAAATAAAAGAAAATTTGTATGTATCTCAGGGTAATAGAATCGAATATTATGAGTTCGATTTTCTAATATGGACATATCTGTTATTGGGTATAATCAAATAATAAATTTATAATTAGTAGAAAATCCCACAAATGTAAGGTTATTAACACTTGATATTTTTTTTTTATTAGAAATACACTAACTTAAGCGTTTGTAGGTCTTTTCCTAAACCAAATAACAATGACCAAAAAATCAAGAACAAACTAAGAGCATGAAAACCTAGAGTCGAGTAAGGGTGTGTTTGGATTGGAAAGTGGATTTGAGATGAAAGTGTATAAAAAATTTTGTTATTTGGATTAAGAGATTTGAGTGAAAAGTTTAAAAATGATGTAATAGGAGTGATAAATATTTTAATTTTTTAATTAAAAAATATTAGAATATGATATTTTTATTATAGTTTTATAAATTTATTATTAATATTTTTATTTTTTTATTTTTGTTAGAATTTGTAATTATTATTTTATAATTTTTTTGAATTTATTATTATTATATTATATAATAT
>Ga0123340_1001006_pt1 | contig 22093 bp, 14 predicted proteins | sample SirMexnodulemix_FD_89961 | JGI IMG/M metagenome (GOLD analysis project Ga0123340, IMG submission 89961) | Root nodule microbial communities of legume samples collected from Mexico - Siratro Mexico nodule mix | ecosystem: Host-associated > Plants > Roots > Nodule | place: Mexico: Nepantla...
ACTCTTAACATAATAAAACAAATAACTAAAATAAAATATAAAAATAATAAATAAATTTAAAATTTGGAGTTTTATGAAATAATTTAGTATTTCAAAATATAATATCTATTATTTTCTAAAGTTTCATAATATTTTTTCTATTTTAATAATATTAACTCTAATTTATATTTCAAAATTATTTTTTACATGAAGTTATTTTAAAATTATTTTAAAATTATTTTACAAAATTGCTTATAGATTAAATAATTGAAAATTATTTTATAAGTTGATATTCTATTCATAATCAAAGAGATAGTTTAACTTAACACAAGTAATAAATATTAAAATTTTCTATTATTTAATGTTCATCTTTTTTTATTTCTAAAAAACATTCTTTTCATTTTTGTTAAAACGGGCGACTGTTCAATTTCTAATATAATAATATAAAAAAATGTTGAATATTGGATAAAGAAAAACAGTGCTCATTTCTTCGGTAGAAAAAAGAGAGCGAACAGAGCAGAGCAAGAGGAGTGTAGAGCAAGCTTAGAAGAGCGAAGTGTGTGATGTGGTTGGACATTCACTCCCAATCACATGGCTTCTCCTCCTTCTCCTTCTCCCTCTTTTCTCACACACCTTCCTCTTCATCCTCCTTCTTCCTCTCTCCAAGGTCACTCTTCATTTCCATCGATTTAGGGCTTTGTTTTCTTTATCTCACTCTTTCTTTACCGAACAAGAACATATCAAGAAAATAATTCCGATGACTCTCTAAATTTTAATTTCCAACTGTTCAACACTTGGATCGTTTGTTTTACGCCATAATAATATCTGTATCGTTTGAGTTTCCGTTCGTGTTTGTTTGCGTGTGTTATCGGTTACGGTGGAAAGGATTTTTGATAACGAATTCGGTTTGCGATTAATTAGGTGAGAAGAGCGGCGTGGAGCACGATGAATCGCGCGTTCCGATTCACATCGTGACGGCGGCGTCGCAACTTCCCGCTGACTTCCTGGAACCCTCGCCTCAGTCGAAGCTCGTCATTGGCTTTGACTGCGAGGGTGTTGACTTGTGTCGCAAAGGCACTCTCTGCATAATGCAGGTCGATTCTCTTGTTCGTCGTTTTAGATTTCGGTTTTGGTAACTGCAATGATGAATTTATATAACTGTATATTATTCTAAAGTTGGAATGTTATATATGTCAATGTGAGAAACTGTTATGGTATAACCGTATAAGTAGTATATGTTAATGATAATTTAGGTGATTATGTATTATATGCTGAAGTTGGAATGTGATATGCTAATGTGAGAAACTCTTTGGTATAACAAGTATCTAAGTAAATAAATAAATAGGAGTATGTAGATAGGAGTGCAAGATGTAGGAGTAAACCTATTTTAACTGTGTTGTGTTTGTGATTTTAGTTGTGTGTTGTGATTTTTCGCTGGTGATTATGTTCTTTTAGGACTTGTTATTTTTGTTGATGTTATTGTGTGAGATGAAGGTGTGTGGAGATTTACTTGTATTTTACATCTTGGCGTAGAATTTCGTCTGAGGTTCTTGTTTATGCAGCTTGCGTTTCCTGATGCTGTGTACTTGGTTGATGCGATTCAAGGGGGAGAAGAGCTTATGAAAGCGTGTAAGCTTGCACTTGAATCTAATTACATCACAAAAGTGATTCACGATTGCAAACGGGACAGTGAGGTCTCTGATTTATTTGATTGTTTGCTTCCTTGACCTTTCTCTTACCTCTCTTTTGTATATGTTGAAATTTGCGCAATGTGCTTAATCAGTGGAAAAAAGTGTTTGAGAGGCTTGACTTGTGGTCTTAACATCTAGCTATTTTGTCTGGCCATATAAAGCACTTACAAACTTTTTTGTTGTTTACCAGGCACTCTTCTTTCAGTTTGGCATCAAGTTGAACAATGTGGTGGATACTCAGGTGAGCTTTCTTGTTACTGTGCCACATCTTTTCCGTTCTTCTTTCCCATTTTATTTGTCTTGTTAAGTTGGTAGAATGAATTATATCCACTTCCAATATATGAACCCAGCCATGGTTGTTGATATTAGAATCAACATGGTATATCAGCTTATAGATAATATTGATTAATGTTCTTGGTTTCTGTTATTTTGCTGCCAAGATGTTTTTCTTTTATAATTTTTTATTCAGTGTTGATTCTGCTCGTAATTCTAAATTCAGTTACTTAGGCCTGATTTATATTTGATGCTTTTAACAGTGATATGATTATTATCTTGCCAAAATGTATGAGATTTGTGCTTTCTCAGTTTATCTTCAATATACTGGACGTGCTAATTGATTTTACATTAGTTTACTTACTAATTTTGTTACAAATTACTCATTTATTTAGTGCATGATTATATCACTGTCTTCATGTTATTAGCCTCAAATTTTGTTACAAATTACTCATTTATTTAGTACATGATTAAATCACTCTTCTTATGTGTAGCATCAAATGTACATTTTCTTTTATAAGAATATCAGCATTTATGTGTAAAATATTAGTATTTAGTCAACTGTATCTTTTTGATTGCTGTAAATTAGCTTGTATCCTTGATTTGTATTACTTATCTCCTTAACTGATTGTATCCATACTAAGAGTTTTGTGTGGTTGTTCAAGCATATGTGTTCTGTTTCTCAGACATTTTTCAACTTGCTATCAGCACTTGCGAGCATGCTACCATCTTGCGATTGTGCTGTTACTTCCCTAGAAAAATTAGGACTGCTAACCCATCGTGTTTCTGACATGTGACTAATTCCCTGTGCTTAAGCACCTATCCTGATCTCTTGAACTGTACTTTTTTCTTTCAATCCTTGGCTGCTAGCATACACCTTTCCAGCCAACTTGTCTGTTTTCTTCATTCGGCTGTGATTTTCTAATCTTTGATTGACAAATTGACCCCACAACCGGTGTTTGAGGATGCTCATATGTGAAGACCAACCCACATTGCCAGGAAACTCCATATGTAACCCATCTATCCTTCTAGCATCACACCAGTGTGTCAAACACCACATTTGCTAGCCATCAGTCTAGATTGGCCTGCTCTCCTTTGTAGCTTATCCACAGCCAGAATTTTCACTGTTCAGCTTTCCCTGTGTGAGAGTTTTTCTCTAGATGTTCTCTTTACTCACTACTCCAATAGGCCATTCAACTCTGGCTCTCAGAACCTTTCCTTCACCTTAGCAACGTGAAACACTGGGTTATGTTGGTGTTTCATCTGCTTAACCTGCTAGCAATCTAAGTTCAACTGTATCAATGTCAAATCATATACCGTTACCTAAGCCTTAAGTTAAGGCAAACTCAAGACCGAACAATAGTACATTTGCTGCAGATGTTACAGCTGCTTATTGGGAATTAACAGTTCTAGTAGAGGTATTCTTTTTCACCATTCATATTAGAGACTGAAATAGGGTTTTTTAAACTTTGAGGACTTTTATGCATACGACCTAAACTTTAACATGTGATGTGTATTTTTCCCTCTTCAAAGGTGTCATTCTTGAAGTTGGACTTCTTTGCTTGTATCTCATATAAGTGATCATTTGAAATTAGGAAATGTCAAAGGTTGGAAAGAGGTGGAAGATGTAATACAAATGAGTTTCTTTAGCAATTTTTGCACTTCTATTAGTGTTACAAAATACTAACAATTCCATAAAATTCTTACACTTGTTTATTATATGTTCATATGTCTTCATCCATGTCTCTTTGTTGATTGGTTAATCACGTTTCTTATTTGGTTCAGATTGCTTATTCACTAATAGAGGATCAAGAAGGTCGAACGAGATTGCGAGATGACTACATTTCATTTGTTGGCCTCCTTGCAGATCCACGTTATTGTGGTAGTGTGGTACTATTTGACGTTGTCTCCATTAAAATGGTTTTGATAGTCGTTATTTTTTATAATGACCTCGATTAGACATAATGATTAAGAGTTCAGAATAAGTTCCTGAGACATTTGATTCACTTTGAGGGTTTACATGTAGGCATATCATATGCTGAGAAAGAAGAAGTTCGTGACCTCCTTCGACAGGTTGGTTTTAGAACAGTCTTGATTGAAAGAATAATCTACATTGCTGTCTACTAAAAGTAAAAGTCGCTGGTCCTGGTTGCTTCCATTTCATCTAGTGATGCTATGATTTCTATAAGATTTTATATATGCACCTGTATATATTGATTTGAATGTTCAGGTCAAGGTCATTGAGAAGAGTATGGTGATGTTATTTGTAAATGATTTGTCAGGACCCTGAGTTTTGGACACACAGACCATTATCTGAACTAATGGTCCGTGCTGCTGCTGATGACGTTCGTTTTCTTCTCTACATTTATCACCAAATGATGGAGAAATTAAATGAGCGGTCTTTATGGTATCTTTCAGTTCGTGGTGCCTTGTATTGCCGATGTTTCTGTGTGAACAGTAACGATTTTGCTGATTGGCCATCTCTACCTTCGATTCCAGGTCTGTATAAAATCTGGACGAGAATCTCATGGAAAACATATTTCCTTATTCATTATAATGGCAGTTGCCTTTGAGTTTTCCTATGCTTGCTGCCATTAGAGTTTGATGTAGAATTAAAATCGAATGATTCATGATTCGTAATGTTTAACTTAAAGGTTATGGCATAATTTGGTAGTTAAAATTTAGCCTAAAGTACTGAACTTATGCAACTACTAGGAAAGCTCATAAACAGAATTTTTTTGGCTTGAACTAACTCCAACTTTTAGAAAGTGGTTCTTCCTTGTTTTAATGTTACTCCTCGCACAGGATCATGCAAAATGAATTATTTGGTAGTGGAACTTTGGTCCACTTTGTTTGATTATCTTACAATTGACAAGTATAAATTTTAGGGTTTATGTATGTTTGGGCCAGGGATGCGTATTTGATTGTTTAAAGAAATTCTACCTTGTAGATAGCCTGAATGCTGATGGTAATGGTCCCGAGGAGGAAATTCTTTCAGTTCTTGATGTTCCCCCAGGAAAGATGGGACGTGTTATTGGGAAAAAAGGGGCGACAATTTTGTCAATCAAGGCTGCTTGCAAGTAATAATTTGTCTCCTGATTATTCTCTTGGTTTAGTAAATACATGCCCTTTTTGGTCTATTAGTTAACGGTATAATGGCCAACTTGGTCTTTAAAAGTGTTTGTCAATTTATATTAGTTATTGAATTCAAATAAATCAAGAAGTTCCTGAAAAACAGTTTTCGTCTTTAACATTTGTCCTTTGTTTCGGATAAGTTTCTCTATGTCATCGCATTTGTCTTTTGTTTCATATAACTCTATATGTTATTATAAAAACTTAAATCCGACCTTGTATTTCATCATTAGAATGTAATTTAATTCCCAGGGGATAAATTGCATTTTAATAATTAATACAGGCAGGACCTATGAAGGACGGACGTGAAAGAAATAAATACATTTTAGGGACTTCTGTTTTAGTTATTTAACATTCAGAGACTCACTTAAAATCGTGATACACTGTTAGATAACTGAGTGGATAATTTGATCAATTGTTCCATTGTTTGTATTAATTTTTCAAATGTGTTCATTGGTTCAGTGCGGAAATTCACACTGGAGGTCCCAAGGGCCCACCTGACAAGGTTGGTATATTAGCATCATGTTCCATGTTCATAAGCTCCACCTTCTTAGATGCTTGAGAATTTTTTTTATTTGCCGGTTGATGGCATTGTTCAATTATTATATCTTTTTTTTTTCTCTGGTACTTTCCGTACCATAGATTATGTTTAATTTTTTATGCCATCAAGGAATAACATCATCTGAGGTGAAAAAGACATTAAACTGCACCGTTAACTTTTTCAAAATTCTATTTCATGATTAAATTATTACATATAAGGGAAATTAATGAAAGGTTAGGATCCTCTGCAACCGATATAGTGGATATGATAGACAATCCCTATGGAACCCTTTACTGTTGGTTATTCCGAAGTTCATCTACAGTGGCATTCTAATATCTTACCCCTTAATCTGTTATTAAAATCTCCACGATCATCTTTTGCTTTTGTAGGTCTTTATCATCGGACCAGTGAAGGAAGTGAGGAAAGCCGAGGCCATGTTTCGAGGTAGAATGTTGGATATGTAGTAAGGAAATGCCCTGTGCCTTACATCTCTTTCAACTGAACTTTTGCAATAAACCTTTTTTCTTATCCAATGGGTTCCTGCCATACTGCCTCTCATAGTTGGACTTGAGTTGTGGGGGCAGGGATGTGATATATTCTAATACTTGAGGTTCCTTTTCCCATCCTGTATCTAGTGGAAAAGTGAAAAAAAAAAAGTTAAATCAACAAAAGTTAAAAATGAATGAAGCATTTAAACTTTGTTTAGTTTAGGCGGCTCAACTATTATTATTATTGTTATTATAATAGTTGATGATGATGATAGAACATATTAAAATGAAAACGGAGAATGTTAGAATTTGATTTAAGGCTAAGTTAAAATCCTATGTCAATAGTCATAAATATGGAGCTGCTCGACGTCAATGATTTGCCAACTCAACAATGGATGATTTACAAGCTTGTAATTAATTTGCAATAAACTAGTGCGTTGGAGCTTATATGTCTCCTGTTAGATCTATCAAATTTTAAACTGATAGTCGACATGTTTTTAACTTTTTAATATTACCCACTTCACTCTCCCTCTCTTTTATTTATCCTAAAAATCTTAAATTGAGAATATGAAGAAATAAACAAGACATTTAAAACATTAAGACGACGATTCAAATTAAACTATTTTAATTTTTAAAAAAATTGAAATTCTTACTAATACAACCCCATTCTAACTATATTCTAACTATAGATAAAAAGAAGTTCAAGGCAATTTTATAAATGCTTTTATTTATCCTGCAGTAATAAATTCCAGAGGTGAGGGATAAGTAAACATTAGCCAATCATTTTCGATAATAAAACGAACACGAAAATCTACTATTACGTTCCTCAACTAACTTGGCATTTAAGTCATTAGATAGCTCATCTAAATGGATTGAGTTAGTAAAACTTGAAACCCAATTTCGCACGATATCAATTATATCTGTTTTTAGTACGAGTACATAAGTTCAAATAAACTCTCGTTTCCGTTTGTCACTTAAAGATGCAATTAACGAATAATTGTTTCTTGATGTAAAAAACAGGACAATTTAGAAAACATTTTGTTCCAAATGCAAAATATTAAAAAACAAATATCCTCTCGAGTCTTCCTGACCTCTCCGTCACCAACCCACCCTATTCTTTAAAGTTCTAATAAATGTTTCAACACATAAATGTTAGGCACAAGGGAAGAAGCAAGGAAAATAAACGGCATGTTGATTCTAACACATCAACAGCAACAGCAACCTCTTACAGTTGACACGGATATTTTACAACTCAAAGCAGTGCCGCCATATATTTCAGCACTTTAGTCCGCTGGATGGCATTTTATACGCAACAGTAGCTTAAGGTTTAAAATAATTTAATCACAAAATATTGAGAAATATATACCAACAAAACCATGCCAAAAAGCTTAACAAGCTCTGTAATGCCGACACACAAAGAATGAGTGAAAATGTGACGGGGTATGAGTCAGAATTTTACTTTTGGAACCCACCAAATTGATATTGTTGGGTACCAAGGTTTGAGAATATGTCGTCTCCGGGTGCTGGTTGTGAAGGAGTGAATCCAGACCTACCAAGACCAAGACCAGATCCTGAACCCATAGCTCTCCCCATATAAAATGAAGGTTGAGGGCCTTTCTCCTTTTCGTCGAATCCATCGCTCAAGCCACCCACAATCCCAACATCCGCAAGGGATACTTTTTTAGCTGCAAAAAGTACCAGAAGCTACTATAAATAAGCAAAGAAACAGAACTAAGTTTCACTTTTTAGAGCACATTTACTACATGAAAGCACTCAATCAAATTGCACAAGCAAAGTGAAGCAAAGGGGAAGTGGATGAACACACTAGGTTGCTAAGATCATCCAACCCAATTAATAACGTACTCATATCTTTTAGCAAGGGACTATTGCATCCTTAAGATATCATATACGAGAATACAATGCATTAATTGTTAGAGGCACCATGTACTGTCCCATAGGTGCTTTAACATACCCTTGGAGGAAAAAGGACCATAAAAGACACATAATATAAAGCTAAGCTAGTAGTCATGATAATTAACTTACGGGCAGTTATATTGAGATCAATCAGTCCGCGGCTTAGTGAATCAGCCCAGACACCAGACTTCACCTGGAAAGTATCCTTTTTAGGTGAAACTTTAGAGTCTGCTAAAGATTTACCAGTGATATTATCATGTTTGCCATCACTGACAATGTTATCGGAGGGCTGGGAAGACACAGAATCAGATTGAGAAGTAAAATCACCAAAAATATCAGATCCATCAAAATTATTAAGAGGAACAGCAGCGAAGGGATCAAACGAGCTATTATTCACAGGACCAGATTTCTCTGGCTTGCTGTCCGGCTGCACTACCGGTTCAGAAATGGAAAACAAGTCAACTGTTGGTGTTACTGTAGAAATTGCTGGTTGTGAAGCAAATAGATCCACCTCAGCCTATACACACAATCAACAAGACACAAAAGGAATTTTAGCACTGTGACAGAAAAAATGTAGAGAAAGAAGGTAACCACGTAAATTTGTTATTCTCCCCCGCGAGTAATTCACACTCACAATTTTAAAATTTTAAGACAGTTTTTCTCACATGCAATAAATAAACTTGGAACCATGTGAAAAAATTGCACAACACTAATACTACAAAAGGTGCACCTTGCCTTCCGGTCTTGATTCCCCTCCATGACCACTTAAGCGTGCCAACTTTTACAGTTAGCCAGAATAATATATCAAACATTATTTTGGAAATGAAACTGATATTATAATTCAACGTAAAGAATAGACCAATATATTTGCTTCAATTGTATGGTCAAGTCATATTTGAGCAATATTGGCAATATCCTGACTATTCGGGGGGAGAAGTAGGTATTGTGCTTAGGACGTTACTAACAGTAGACATTTGTTCCATTAAACAACTAGGTGACTGGAGGCTGACATCAAAAAAAGTGTAACACTAACAACATAGATGATAAAATCTAACCTGTGGTTGAGAACTGGCTCCTTTGTCCATTTGAGGTGTTGCTGATACAAATGATGCATCTGCAAAAAGATCAACCTCTGGCAAATTACCAGTTGCAGGCTTCTCTACAGGAACAGATGCTGGAGCATCCATGAAGTCACCAATTAAATCTTGTCCAAAGAGATCAACTTGGTTAGAGTTTCCTGCTGAAGTTTCTGTTGAAAGAAAGAAATTATTCCATATCATTTAAAAGGTAAAATAATCCAGCTACTGCAAAGTGCATACTATATATATTTATGGAAACTTAGAGAAATCAAATTTATTCGATTTTATATTTAATGACATATTAATACTTTCTATTTTAATTGTCATTGGGATATTTTCTTATTTGAATGATGACTACCCATTCCTACTCACCTTTCCATCATTTGCACAGGTATTTGTTTGTAGTTGGAGAAAAGGGTTTTACAAGCATTGGAACAAAATGGCTTGAACATTAGCACACCGAAGGGGAGTTACATGAAAAAAACTAAGTTATCACACCTCCTGTGCATTACCATGCAGAACGAAGCGTGTTGAAACACTCAAGCCCATTAGCTTAACACTAACAAGAACAAATCACACTAAAATAAATACTTAGGTTTCCCTGAACATCGTAACTTTTGAGTTTTGTTGGCTTCAAAACTCAAACCTCTTCCTTCGAACTCTCTTATGACATTATAGTTTAGAACTTCAAGTTTGAGGAATCACCTTGCATGATTATAAAATTCTAATAGTGTTTTTTCTATTCTCTCTTCTTCTATCCTCTACTTTCTTTCTAAACCATGTGCAACTAAACATTTATGTTAAGGAAGGATGAATTTCATTCCAATTCTTCTATGATTTGATTCTTTTCATTTCAATTCAAGCTCCTTTCTATGTTTTAATTGAGTGATCCCTTCCATGCTTAATGCTTCTTTTAGATTGGTCACCTTTGGGTGGAACTTAAGAGTCAATTTCACAATTAGAATATTGGTTTGAATTGAAATTTGAAGAGAATCGCAATAATTGGTGAAGATTCTAGGAATAGGACTAGGCAGTTAAGAGATCTCAAAAATCACTTTGCTTAATACTTGTTTGATTTAGGGGCTACTAAGCTAGGATTCTTGAATTGAACAAAGCAGCTAAATGCCAAGGAATTGAATTTAACTTAATTTGGTAAATTTGAACTTTGATCAAGAGATTTACATCTTGAATTGGGAGTGGAAGTAGCTTACATAGGAAGAGGAGTGAAAAGATTCCAACCCTAAAGTTTGTTAACTATTTTTTACAATTTCTGTGTAAATATTTCTCAATTTCTTTTAATGTAGTATTTACCTGCTTTTAATGTAATTCATGTCAAAAAATGAAATTCTTTCACTTCAATCAAGTTCAAATAATTTTCACATAACGGGTTTTGTTATTGAGAACCAATTCTTGAGAAGACTATACTAGTCATCTTTCACTACTTGAGACATACGCCAAATGTTTTTTATCACCACATGCTTAATTTTGGTTTTCCTTCCTTTTAGGCAAGTGGCTAGTCCGATAGAGGGTATAGAACTTACAGAAAACTTATTCTTTGGTTGTTTCAGAACCAAATGGCCTTAGTCTGTCATTATAAGAGTAAACAAAGCAGGGCAAAATCAAAGAAAGAAAAGTAAAGGGATGCCAAAGACGAACGTCAAGTAGTATGAAATGCTCAATGGAGTACTCACTTAAGTGGCTGGTGCCCTGAGAACTACCTAAGGGAGGGTTCTACCAGTGTTTGAAAGTCCATGATAGGGACTCGGGTATTATGGATAGTTGACGTTGAGTAGTACAGGATGCTCAGTAGAGTAAGTAATGAAGTGACTTGTTCACCCGGACAACTAGCTTTTAAGGTTGAATTTTGAAGATTTGTATGTACAAGTTGCATGTGCATCACACATTTAACAGTAAAATGTGCACCACAGTACTCTATACTCAACTTGAATGAATAGATTAATATTTATTTTAAATGAATGGAACCAAAGCAAGTCACTGTCAAAGAATCGCAAGAAAGGGGATTTACTATAGTTTGTAGTCAACTTGATGGTTAGAACGATTATTGATCTACTACCAGTATTTTGGACTTGGAAGGCTTGAAACTCAAAAGTACAAGTTGCATGGGCATCACATATATATAACAATAAAATGTGCACATTAATTCATATTCCACTTAAAGGAATAAATAGTTCTCTAAAATGAATAGATCAATAGAATCAGCAACTATAATATTGGAGATTTTCTTTTCAGAATACTTACTGGTAGAAGTTCCTCTTGGATCAAAATCATCCATGTCATCCTCAGTATTGTTTGCAGGTACGCTTGAACTTTGAGAAGGAACTGAACCATAATTATTTGCATTAGTTGATGACTTTGATACTCTAGATGACCTGTTCTCCTGACTTTTGCTGCAAGACAGACATTCCGGAATAAGGATAGGGCAATAAAATCATTGCAGTATGGAGAGGGAAAATTTGCCTAAATAAAAACCAAAGCCAAGAAAAAGGTTTAATTGAGATAAGCATATAATTAACTAACCAAGTTCCCCATTTAAAACTAACATGTATCATGCACAGGTAACATGTCTCGGACCCTGACACAATATTTAACTTCATTTCTGCTTCGATAATCTTTTGTTTATGTACGCCTCTCTAATACTTCAACTGATCCACAAGATAAAATTTCTTCTGAAGTTAACAACTTAAGAAAAACTTTTGGAAAGTAAACACGGGCAAATTACAATTAGTGCTAATCTTAATCTTATGTCATCAATATCTAAAGTGGTGCTTTTCTAATTATTATTCATCTTTCATTTAATATTTTGCTTCTATGAGTAATAGTATCAAAATTAGTTTCATTTTGCACCAAGGCTGTTTCAGACTCCATGGTAAAGGAAGATATAAATTAAAATATTTTTTTAGCACGTTAATATATATTATTTAATATTGGATATAACTGAGTCAAACTTAAACATGCAGATATTTATTTGCATAATGCTATGCTTATAATGAATTAATCCACCTCCAAAAATTTTCTTTACCTTTTGTATATACAACAAATAAAACTAACATAGTGTAGTGCCAAAAGGTTCTTCTGGGGCCAAAAGGCTCCTCACTATGCTAAGGTACGAGGGAGGGTCATTGTACACAACCTTACCAATGCATATGAAAAAATGCTGCTTATGGATTCAAACTCTATATAAACTAGTATCAAGACACAACCTTACCATCCTTTTTTTCATAAGTACATATGTCATTTTATTCTATTATAGTCACATTGCTTTCCAGCATAAGCCACAATGCCATCCATCATTAATTAAATTCACAGTAATAACTAAATTTATGCACTAAGTTGTAAAATAATCATCAGTTGCTCTCAAAAAACACACCTAAGGCTGTGGCAATATACTCCGTTTATAGAATGGAACGGTCACAAAAATACATTTACCGTTATTTGCCAACCATAAGAGCAGTTAGAATTGTCCTACCTGACAGAGCGTGCAGAACCCTTCCTGAAGGAGTTGTTTTGATTATCACTTCCAACGGCATGGTGTGATTTCCCATGGTAATCTTCATCATAGGATCCCGCCTGGTCTCTATTGTTATCACCAAACCTGTCACCATCTCTAGATCCAAAGCCTCCATACTTACCACTGCTCTGATAGCTGCCGCCACTACTGTAAGAGGCGGACCCACCAGACTTGTACGTAATACCACTAGAAGAAACTCCAATGTACCTACATTGAGCACACAAAAGAAAAATAAGAAAATTATTTTCTGACTACACATTCTATTGTAGCAGTTTTGTAGACCTGATAATTCTGGGATGTAAAGATTGACAAATATGACCTACTTGTCACGGTTTGCAGCAGCTTTATTTCTGACATCATGTATCTTATCTCTATCATTCAAAAGGGACACAATGTTTTCAGCCTTCTTCCTTACATTGAGTCCTACGTCCTTCCCATTTGGCTCAACATATTCAAAACTAGAAAGTGCCTATACCAATCCAAAGTAAATTAAGATTACGTCAGAAAATACTCTTTTATTTTACTTGTCAGAACAGTTGTTAATTGCAAGCATGAAATTAGCTAAATACAAGAGAATTTCCCTTACTGAAATCTGAAAAGTATGTTCTATAATGTCGTCAACTGCACGTTCAGATCCATGCGCTACCAAATACTCTATAACCGCTAACGCCTGACATAAACGTAATTCAAGTTATTGAAAGAACAGCAAATTGTATGTATCAACGCAGAAAATACCTCAAAAAAGCCTTCTCTTTGAATCTTAAAATCTTAGGAAATGACATGATTATTTGGAAAGCATTACCTTGTATACATATCTCCAGTCTTTTCCAGTTTCCCCCAGTCTTGTCCAAAGGACATTCATGACCATTTGACATTCCGTACTAGCATTGCAGAAGCAATAGTTTAGTAGAACAGGTATCAGAAATTTTCTCTAAATATGAAAACAAAAAAAAAAAAAAAAAAAAAAAAAAAAAAAAGAAAAATAACCGGAAAAAAAGGTACATAGATAGTTGTTTACAATTTTTTGGTAGCTTGTGCAATCTCTGCCAGTGCAGTACCATGAGGACCCCAAGGTTCATTATCAGTTGCATCGAGCACCTAATTTGTTAAAAATGGTAAAACAGTCAATAAAATAATACCAGTGGCTCAATCCTAGTGGCTTGATAGTTTGTAAATATATAAAATCTGGCAATCATCCAACACCATTGTATCAACAAATTATTCAAAAATTACTTGATAATAGGTAGAGAAAGAAGCACTATTCCATTAAAATCAATTCTAGAGAAACGCAGAAATCCAATATATTGTACTTCTCGGACTCTAACAACGGAGTTTCAAATCGAAATAGCACGAATTGTAACATTTTTTATATACTCCGCACAAATAAAACAAAAATCACAACAGTCAGAGTGTTACCTTCTGTTCGATTTCCGGAACCTTAAGCACCTTTAGATTCACCTCTCTCTTTCTGTTTTCGCATAAACAAACATCGCAATCGTAAGGACAGGGCGAACTAACATTTTCGAATATAAGATCGAAATAGATTTTGATTTTTTTATTTAAAAAAGGAAAAAAAACAAAAAACAAAAATGGCAATGCAAAAAGGATGCAGGAAGGATCGAGCTCGCTCACATTTCTCGAACGGTTTGATCGAAGACCTTCATGAAATCCATGGCGGTGGATTCGCGAAACGAGACGCTGTGGATCTGATCTGATCTGATCTGATCTGAAGAGGAAGGTTGGAAAACGGTTAAATCAAATGCAGCGATTTGGATTAATGCAGTTTCCAGTAGCAACTATTTCAGATCTAATACATTCAGAGAAAAATTTTGTGAATTTGTTTTCCGAAATTTCTCCCTAACCCTGCTTCTTCTTTTTACTCTTCAGAATAAATACGTTTTTTATTCACGTGAATATAATAAGTTTTAATTTAGTTTTAGATTTTTTTGCTTAATTATCATTTTTGTTCTCGTAATTACAACAGTTTGTTTTAATCTCTATAATTTAAAATGTTCGATTTTATTGGTGTAAAAAAACTGATTTTATAATCAATATAGATAAAACAAATCTATCTTTTTTATCTTTCTCGTCTAAAATTGTTTAATACCATCATAAATCGAAACGTCACAATAATTTTAAATGGCATTATTCAACACATAAAAAAGTGAAAAATGATAACTACAAAAACGAAAGTTTTTTAAACTATAAGAATAAATAATAATTAACTTTTTAATAAAGAATATTTAGTCGTTAAAAGAATGACTGATATTTTTAGCTTGCTAATTACATTTAATTTATCAATGACTTCCATTTCAGTTTTAGCAGGTGACGGGAAGTGTTTAAGATCACACAAGAGAGAGTCTGAATTTAGGCTATAAATTTAACTTCTTTAATGTGAAAGCGTAAACATGATTTTCAATTATAAAATTAATTATTACAATTAATTTAGAATATATGTATATATATATTTATATTTACTTTTATCATTATTTTAAGTCATTGGTTTCCTAGTTAACTATGGTAGATGTATTTATCTTATATTTTAATACAGTGCATCCTTTATTAGGAATTTATAGGAATAGTTAAAATTAAATAAATAAAAAGTTACGTGATATTTATGAAAAAATTATATTTATGAAAAAATTTCTTCTCGATTTGGTTTCATGCATGACCATGTTGTTGTGACAATTACGATATTATTCATGAATTTTACTTTTTATGCACGATTTAAGTAAATTGATGTTAGGTAGATACAGGATATATTGAATTCTAAAATTAGAAAACAAATTCATATTACTTATAACCGTGATGATATAATAATAGAGATGTTGTCTAGAAAAATTAAACAATAAGTTGGAGTGTTAAGTGTCTCGACCTAATCAAGATGAAAAATATTTGTTGGGTTAGTTCTTTCTTTGCGAGACTCAAACTTATTATTATTTTTTTGTTTATAACACATGAAAGCCCAATACAATGCAACATATTATAATTAGGGTGAAATAAAAGAAAACTTATCTAAGTGTGTGCACCTTAGTATGGAGAAGTGAGTATGCGGCTACTTTGAAGAAAAGAGAGACTGGTGATTTCATAGTCACTTCCTACAACCAACATCAGTTGTTTTGAAAATTCGATGATGAAACATTATCATGTAGAGCTGCAATTTTTACTGAAGATTTTTTACTTATATTTCTTCAATTTAAACTTGTCCACTAGAGGTCTAAAAGCATCGGGAATTTCGCGAAGTACTGTTGTCCACAGTAAATTTTTGTCACTGCTAGTTTTTTAATACTCAACAGTGAAATCTTCTTCAATAGCGCTGAAATTTTTACTGGAGTTTTTTCACTCATAGTGCTTCATTTTGGACGGTCAAATTTGAAATCAAAACTCTAAGTTATTCCTATAAAATTCGTGAGAGGCAATTTTTTGGCGACAAAGTTCTTGAACTCTTTTTCGTTAAACTTCAACTTGTTGATATTTGGGCCACGGTTGGTAACCATTTGAGGATTAGAACGAGTTGTATTGATATGTTTTGTGATTGTTTTAGTAAGACTTGTACCTTTGATTTGATATTATTGAAATATTTATTGTCCTGTATGTTTTTTTTTTTTATCTCTCTTGAGATGTTTTCCCAGATTAACTATTGGTGTTGATTTACTTTTTATTTTTGAATGCATGTTAGCTTTTGTTTTTGGTTGATTGGTTGTGTTCAAGGTATTTCTATATTGTTTGTCAATAGTGAATTTTATCGCTTCCACCACAAGACTCTATCAGTCTTGTGTCAAAGCCTCAGGTTTAGGGCTTGTGGTTTGGTGAACAATTGAAGTTAGCACTAGTAGAATGATTACTATGAATGACTCCAATTATAATATTTGGAATACAAAAAGCAAAAGATTGCTTTATGTAAAAAAAATTCATCAACCTGTTTTTGGTATCGAGAAACCTTGTGATACAACTGAGGAATAATGAAATATGTTGCATAAATAGGTCAGTAGATATATTAGATAGTGGGTTGACAATAATATCTTGAACCAAATTGTTGAATAGACACATGCTCGACCTCTATAGACTAAGCTTAAAAATTTGAGAACAACAAAATGTTTCTGATAAAAGCAACTACTAATTTTTAAATGTACTAATGGAACATCAATAACAAACCACTTGAAAAACTTATAGGAAATTATGAATTAGTTGTCTCCTATGAGTATCAAATTTGATGGAGAAATTCAAGGACTATTACTTCTTGGCTCTTTACTATATTTGTGAAAAAATCACATAACTTCATTGTCCAAGTATGCTCTTAATGGCATCATCTTTATGGACCTTGCCAAGAATAGTGTTTTGAATGAAGAAATTAGAAGAAATTCACATGCTTAACCACATGTTTTAGTTTCTGAACATAGAGGGAGAAACAATAATCGTGCTCTAAAAAATAAAGATCACAAAAGGAACAAGTCTACATGTAGGTACAAAATTGTTGAGTGTCATTATTGTCGTAAAAAGGGGCACATGAAGAAATATTGTAAGAAGTTGAAAAATGATAATAAAAAAGGCTAACAAAGACAAAGGTAAGAAGAAAGATGACAGTAATTGGTCAATGCAACTTTTGTTAACTTCTTTTTAGTTAAAGAGTTTGAATTTGCAAATTTTGTTGATAGGTCAACCAGTTGGGTGATCCAGGAGATATTTGTTTATTTCCTACACTCTTGGTGATTTTGGCAACATGAAAATGACTCATGAAAGGTGTAGCAAATTGGTGTTGGATAGGTTTGCTTGGAGATGTTCAATGGCTCTAGACTAATTCTTAAGCATGTTGTAGACATTCGGTTAAGCTTGTTTTTTGTTGGTAAGTTGTGTGATGAAAACTATAACAACTTATTTTCAGGTGATAGCTGAAATCTCAGTAAGGATTTTATTGTTGTGGGTAGAGGTACTAAAGCATTTAACACTTTATATAACTTAGGCTAAAATTGTAAAAGATGTTGTTTATGCAACTAAGTTTGTTGATGGAGCTGACTTGTGGCATAAAATGTTATGTTATACAAGTGAGAAATGAACGACTATTTTAGCCATAAAAAATATATTGTCTGGTGTTGCAAGGGTACATTTGCATAAATGTTCTCATTGATTTGCTAAAAAGAAAAATAGAGTTTCTTTCAAAAGTCACTCACCTTCAAGGAAGTCAGAGATACTTGATTTAGTGCATTATGATGTATGTAGCCCTATGAAGACAATAACACTTGGAGGGTATGTCTACTTTGTTACATTCATTGATGACCATTCCATAAAATTATGGGTTTATACTTTGAAGACCAAGTATCAAGTTTTGGGTGTGTTCAAGCATTTTTCAAGGTTTAGTTGGAAGAGAAATGGGAAAGAAGTTTAAATGCATTCACATTAACAATGACGGTGAATATTTGGGACCATTTGAAGCTTTATTGTAAAGTGCATGGAATCAAACATTCTAAAACTTTTGTAGAGACTCCTCAGTTGAACAGTTTGGCTGGGAGGATGAATAAAACCTAGATTGAAATAATTAGGTGCTTGTTGTCGCAAGCAAATTTGCCAAACTCCTTTTGGGGGAGGCTTTGAGCATTGTTCAAATCAATTATCAAACATTCCTATACATGAAGTTTCAGAAAGGTATAGTCAAGTAAAGATGTTTTATGATCACTTGTGGTATTTGGTTGCAGAGTTTTTGTTCATATTCTCAAAGATGAGATATCAAAGTTTGACATGAAGACTACGCAATGTATTTTTATTGGATATGACATGGATGAAATTGGTTATAAGTTCTGTGATCTTATTTGTAAGAAGATAATTTGAATTATGGATGTTGTTTTGTTGAATATCTGACATTGAAAGATGTCGACAAAGCTAAAATATTAGTGTTCCAGCCCAGTGATGACGTCTTAGACTTGGATATTACTTCTTCTGTGCCTATGATAGAGCATGGTAGAGTTGAAGCTCAAGATGACCAACAGGATACAGGTGCAACTGAAGGTGGAACAGTTGATCCGTTGCATGATAAAGTTGGTGATGATGCTAATGATAAATAAACAACTTTGGAAATTCCTAAAAAGACATCTAGAAGGACTACGAGAAACATAAAACCTTTATTAAAGTACTTCACAAATGAGTTTATCTTGTTTACTAATGGGAGATAACCTGAATGTTATAAAAAGGCTATGAAAGATGAACACAAAGCTTAATGAATTAAGGCCATGCAAAATGAGATGAAGTCTTTGCATGAGAATGATACTTATTAGTTGGTAAAGTTGCATAAAGGCATGAGAGCTTTAAAGAACAAGTGAGTTCTCAAAATTAAGAATAAATAACACAACTAATTTATGATTAATTATTAGCTTATTTTATATAATCACTTACGTCGTGGTTATTTATATTATGAACTTATAAACTTGTCTTTATTTTAGTTTTAGTTATATAAAGCAACATAGATTGAATATATGTCTCTTTCCATATATCTTTGTTTTTGGACCGTGTCCAAATGACCAAATCATTCCATATATCTTTGTTCTCCTTTCATATTGAAGTTATGTGTATTTTTAAAGTTATATGGTTTATTTAATGTCACATTCTTCTTCAAGGATTAATTTGCATGTGATACAAATGATTTAAAAGAATTTTAGTCTTCAACAATGGTTTCCAACAAATTTTGACTTAAGAAACAAACTTATGTTTTTAACGATGGTTCCCAATAAATTTTGACAACAATTTTCAATCTATCATTAATTGAGTCATCATTGAAAATAAATTTTTTTAATAATGATTGAAATAAATGTCATGTCAAGCACACACGACAACGATCGTAACCAAATTTAATTATATAAATGTCTAAAACTTTGGTAGTTAATGTTAGATACCAATTAGCTTGACTTAATTGATTACTAAATTTAATTATTAATTATATTTTATAATTATTTAACAACTAAAACCTAATTTAATAATTATTTTAGTAGTTAAAATTGGTGTCTAATACCATATTTTTCTTATAGTGATTATTGAAAAAAATTAATTTACCTATAAAAAATATCACCATATTATTTTATACTATAATAATTGTAAATCATTAGTAACCGAAGACGTAATATATATACAAATTCCACACTAAGATATTTTTAATTTTTAGAACATCTTTCTCTATGCGAATAACAGTTTTTCTTTTTTGTTAGTGGACCATATCAAGACTGAAAAGTACAATGATATTGTTTTTAATTTAGAAAAATGCTAATGATGATATTGAAGACCATTGAGTTTGAAATATATTCTTAGCATTTAAAATAAAAACAAAACTTTGAATGTAATAGATTATAATACTTAAGTTAAAATTTAATAATATATATAAATATTTATTAATAATAATTTTATATTTAAAAATAATAAAAATTATTTTTTGTCGATTTTCATTTTCTTTAGAAAAAAGTATCATGAAGTTACTAAAGATTCTATTGACCCATCCTAAATAATGTTTTAGTCGTTTTTACTAAATTTTTTAAAGTTTTGATCCGTTTGAACCGTGATTTATTTAAATGGATGAAGTAGTTAGTTTTTCCGTCTAAGCAAACTATTCGATTCCATTTTCAAAACATGGTAACAACACTAATCAAAAATAGAAAGAAATTGAAAGTTTTTATTAGAAAGTGTAATAATAAATTTTTTTCCTAATTTTACAATTCTAACAATAAGACATTTATATAATTGATTAATGAAAGTAAAAAAAACAACTAATAACATTTCCCATAGAACATCACAACACAGCTTGCTTTATATATTAAAAAAATTAGTTTATGATCTCTATTCTATCATAAGTAATTTATATTTAATTATGTTTTAATGGAAGCAACTTTAAGAAATTTCAAATACCTCATAATTTATATTTTTAATTTAGATTTAATTATTATACATAACAAAATTTATTATTCTTATTCTTAAATTTAGATTGCTTAAAAAAATAATTTAAAAATTTTCTTAAATAGCTTTGGAGTAATAGAAGAGTCACCTCAATAAACTATTAATCATCTTTAACTCAACATGCTTCCTCCCCAAAGCAATTTTCATTTGGGGGCTGTTGTGTGTTAAAGCTGAAATCTAACATTGTGGGACTTTTTTTTTTTTTTTTTTCAGCAACATTTTGGAACTTGTGAATGATGAAAGGATACGAAATGGAGAATAATTTCAAAGGTGGTGTTTCCTGTTTTATATGAAAATACAAGCATGTCTCATATAGTTCAACTGTAAAAGTGAACCATGTTTAGAAAAAAGAATATCAAGTTTTGGTCTTTAGTGTTTATCATAATGTTTGTCTTTTTTATATTAAAGCTATTTGTCAAGGAATATTCATCCTTATATGTAAAGCCACGAGGAAACAGATGTAGAACATCATTCCAACATGTGATTAAATTGATATATGCAAACATGAGAATAAACAAGTTGTGTTGGCCAGCATTCAAGGCATTCCAATTTTGTATGGGAATTACTTTTTGCATGATTTTTCAGAATGTGCCACTCTTCGTTTTTTAATCTCAAATTTTTAGTTTTGGAACATGTTAAATTTTCTTTAGTTTGTAAAAAAAAAAAAATTTAAAAGTGATATAAAAAATTTCAAATATAAATTTGGAAATCTGAATTTCATATCACTCCAATTCTGTAAAATTTATTTCCGAAATATTAATTTCTCTTTCAAAATTGTAAATCTATAAACATTATAGAACTTATAAATTGAAGATAAACAATATTTAAATACAATCAATGCATTGATGTTCTACAAAATATAGAATGCAACATATATTAAAAGCAATGAGCAAAAATCAAGTAAGCTTTGGCAGTCTATGGTTGGCACATGAACAATGACATAAGTAGTCTTATTCTATTTTTAAGGATAAGATTCCTGAACTTTGTAGTGATTAAAGTAGTCATCAAAATCACAAAAACTGTGATTTTAACTCAGAAAACAAGTAACAGCTCGAGTGTGAGACAATATAGCAGACATTGACCTAATTATACAAATGTTATTTGCAAGTAGAATTATAATTATTAACTATGGAAATTATTTTAAGGGAAAGAGACTGAGACACATATAACTTTTCTTTGTCTTGGCAACATTTTAAAGTCGTATTGGGATGTGACTAATTAGAGTTATATATATAAAAGAAGATAAGGCTATTTCAACACCTATGTTTTTCACTTAATAAAATATTCAAATTCTTTAACGCTTTGAACTAACAAAAACTAAATTTTGTTTAAATGTTCTCCATCAAAATGAAATTTTAATCCAGCCAATAAATTCTCATAAAATTTTAAAAATTTAATTAACATTCATTAGTTTTTCTAATACTTACAAAATATGAAATTTGCCCCAAATTTAATATGGGCTTATAATAATTTCATGATGATATTATCTAAAAGAATATAATTAGTAAATAAAGTCACATTTTAAACTATTTATATTA
>Ga0123340_1001008_pt1 | contig 22087 bp, 15 predicted proteins | sample SirMexnodulemix_FD_89961 | JGI IMG/M metagenome (GOLD analysis project Ga0123340, IMG submission 89961) | Root nodule microbial communities of legume samples collected from Mexico - Siratro Mexico nodule mix | ecosystem: Host-associated > Plants > Roots > Nodule | place: Mexico: Nepantla...
GATTTTCTACATTACATGAAACGACTAACGACAACCTCCGTATGTTTTATATATTTATTGAAATGTTACTTTTATCCTTAAATTATCAGTAAAGTTCTATATTTATCCTGATAATATTCAATTTTAAAAAGATACGCATTACATTTTTATTTTACAATAAATTATTAGAATTTGAAAATTTCATATTTTTTGAATAAGATAAATTTTAAAAGAAATATTTATTTATTTAAAAAAAGACTAAGGTTAAGTAATTTAATGTTAACCTAAAAAGAATACAACTTAAAGGATTAACCTAATATTTATTCAATACCATATCAGCCATATGAAAATAACGTTAAAACTAACAATAGCATAAGCACCCGTGGCAGCTTGTAGTTAAGAAACATTAAACACATTCTTGAAAGTTGACCAGAATATTGCAACTTGTTTTATCTAATGAAAGGTGATGCCTGTTCGTTCTGTTTTGTTCTGCTTCTTCTCTAATTGTAGAAGTTTGGTGTATGCCAAACAATAGAAATGAAAACATGCAATTTCATTGGACATAAGTATATGGTTAGGATTAAGGCTTTTGCTGTTTAAGGATAATGATGAATTATAGTCCAAAGTTGAAGTAAATAACTTGATATCAGTGTTACATGTCCCACAGGATTAGCTGTTTGGGTTTGAATGTACGTACACATGATGCTCTTTGCCATACATGCAACAATGTTTCCTACATTAGAGTGGTTTCATATATTATTTTTTTAAGATGGTTTCATGAGTTCATATTTTCTGTTAGAGAAATGTTGAAAGCCAACCATGTAAAACATAGATAAAGAATATTTGGAGATACAAAATCTGAATAGCAGCAAAATTGAGTTGATATTTCTTTATATTCTAACAAAGTTTAGCTATCCTATCAGCTCAGTAATTGGCTTTACATGGATGCAGTGTAACAAATAACTTCCACCCAAGCACAAATGTGTCATCAAATCATAATTACCGTAAGAACCCATAAATTGTTTCTGAATGAAGATAACCTACCTCCAAGGAAAAACAAAAAAGCCATGTTGATGTGTTCTTTGTTCATGTACAGGGTACTCTGCATGATATGCAAGACTACCTCATGTAAGCATAGTAAGCTTCACAACATGGTAGGACTGATTTAAGAATCCGATGTAGTCAGTGGTGGTGGAAGGTGACTTCCTGGCCTTGATTTCCATCCTTTGCGACTCCTGTATTCCTCTATAGCCTGGAGTCTAAGTCTCTCTTTAGAAGCATTCGTGAATGCCTTCATTACACAAACAAAACATTGTACTAAAATAAGCATTGTGTGAACCATTTTGGAAAGCAAACAATTTCAAGTACTTACCTTAGCAGGAGCAGATAGCTTTGGTGGGGCTTGAACAATATCTCCAAATTTTACTTTTTCATGTTCTGGGAAGTCCAGTTTCTCTTCTTCATGGGATTTTTTGTGCTTCTTCTTCTTTGCTTCCAGATACCTGAAGAATTTAGAATGATTGAGATTAGAACGAGCTAAAGCAATGTCCTGTGTTATTCTTTTAGTGTAAAGAAATTTCACAAGTTCAACTTCAAATGTAACAAAGTATTTCTTTGTTTACGCATATTGGTAGGCTCTCACATAAAATAGGGACAATAAGCACTGGTATAAATACATCCAATTCTGCTTACTTTGAAAATCCTGTTCACAGAATAAACATAGACTTGTAGAAATGGAGGGAAAAAGAAAAAAGAAACGCAACTAAAGCTAACCAGCTTACATTCTTGCGGTTTAAAAAGTAATTATTTCAATAATGTACAATATAATCGTACCCTTAATATCTCCAAACTAAAGGTTGTTTCTTTCAAGTTTTTTTGCAGACGAAAGTAATATGAACAAAAAAAGAGCTATTTTGTATTATTTGAACTTTAAAATATGACAATGAGCATTGAGACATAAACATGGATACAACCAAAAATTCTTCAATTTGTTGCAATATGAATAAGATTTTATACTCTTTTTGAATGCACCATTTACATTTTAAAGTAAATGCAATACTAACAATAACTGATAAGAAAAGAAGAATTAAATCTGTGGATAGCCTTCACATAGAAAGCACAAAGTACACTCTCTAAACCCAATAGAAAAGGACAAACATGAAGGTTTTTTCTCACTTACTTTTTCTTACGCTCTCGTCTTTTCAACTGGGAACTTGATTTATCCACTTCCATTTCAAATCTGAGATCTTTAACCTCCTTCCTTTTCCTTTTTTTCTTTTTCTGGTCAGCTGCACCACTTTCCGAAAGTTGTTCCTCAGTCCTATCCATATGGTGCGGCTCCTTCAATTGTCCATTAGTATTCCCCTCCTTGACATCTATGGTTCGAACATCACCTTTGTCCTTTGAAGCAGTCTTCTGCTCAAATGATCATCCAATAAATACACAAACAAGACATATCTTTTCATAATAACCTATTAATCATAAATTATTGAATCTTGGTAACCATGACAAAAACTACAAATACAGTTTTCTGATGTTGGGTGAAATTTTATTTTATCAAATACCTCAAAACCTACATATATTCTATTCTACTGAGTGCCGGAACCCACAAGGATAACTCAGATAGAATTTTAGAGTATAAACAAGTTCAATACAAGTGATAAACAACAGAAAGAGGTTTTAAAAAAGGGTCTTTGACCATGATTTTATCCTCATCGTAAGGTTTTTTAGGTCTCCACAACCACAGAGTGACCAATTCAAGAGTCACTGAATTTTAAACCCGCAATTTCTAAAAATATCAACAATTGCAATGAAACCATAACAGTGGCTGCAATTAAAACCTTGAATGGTAGTGCAAAGCAAATACTGAATATGCAATGTGCATATTCATCCAATTCAAGAGTCACTGAATAATAAATCATTACAGTAAGGGAGCCAATAAATGCATCATGTACTCACAATCACAACGACGCACATTCCAAAATTCAGTTACAAAAAGCAACAAATTCTTGTAACAAAAAATCAACCAACCTACCATTTTCGCCACTTATTCATAAACCATCAAAGAGAATCAAATAAAGAAATAAATAATGAGCAGCAAATTAAAAAAAAAGAAAAATGATTGAAGATTACATTTTGGGCATGCCCATCGTCGATATTTTTGTTCTTTGACGACCCATTAGCCCCTGAAAAGATAAGAGGCGCATGAGAAACAGAAAAGAAGAGATAAAAGGTGAGAGAGAAAGAGAAGGACCATTTTGGTGTTGAGAGAAAGACATGATTTGGCGGAGTTTGGAAGGTAAAGCATCGAGCTGGGAAGGATTGGGTGGGGGAGGGAGGCCACTATAGCCACCATGAGCAGCCCTGTAGTTTTTCTCTCTCCTTCTCTTTCCCTTCCCTCCCATTTCTTTCTCTATATACTGTAAACACTAATCAAAGAAGGAAAATCAGTAGCAGGCACAAACAAACAAAGAAGGAAAATTCATAGATCCATTTATTCAATTACAGCAATGCACAGCCAACAGGAACCGGGGGAGAATCATTGTTGCTTACAACTGTGCAGCGGCAGAGTCACACTGGAGTCGCGGTTGGGAAGGGTGGACGGAGCCTCCTGGTGGTTTGCGCGGAGGAGTTCGTAATCGAGGTGAATGCAGATTGTGCTAGCGGAGCTGCGGTGAACAGAGTTAGGCGGAAATTTCAGCAAAAAGAAGAGTTTGCGAGCCGTCGATGTCTTGTGAACTAAAAACAAACCATAACCTAGTAACGAGTGGGGGGACTCTCTCTCTCAACCCCGTTTACTTTTAAATCTAAATATTCACTCCTAGTTCGATAAAGAATTAATTATTTTATTTTAATTTAATAAACTTAATATAATATACTATCCCTTTTAAAACAATACATTTTGAAGCTCTTTTTTAATTATAATTTTTAGGCTTTTTTTTTCTAGCTCTACTTATATATAATTAAAAATAATTTAAGGTTGTTATCTCGTTCTTTTTAAGTTTAGGTTTTTCTTATTTGCCGGTTTGGTTAAATAACAAAAGTTAATCGAGTGAAAAAAAAAAATAAAACTCATATTGAACTAAAACTAGGTTTAACTATACGTTAATGAAACAAGTACCTACATCTTACATGATTATTTCAAAACAGTGACAACAATAAGATTAAGCCTACAATATTACAAATTACTCAAACTCATCATGGCTAATTAGGATTTATTTCCTCCACTTAACGTGAATTATTTTTTTTTATCAGCAAACATGTTGATGGTACCTTATATTTTAAAGAACAGGTTAACATTTGGGTTTATCATTTACAAATCCGTATACATGAAGTCAAATATTTTAAAATAAGGTGAGACAATAAAATATCAATAATTCTTTTTTGACTGCCTAAAATTTTGTAAGTTCCTTATCATTCAAGCTGAAGAGATGTCCCAATATATATGCAACGATTAACCATATTTTAGCCTTGGCTTTGTGACCTCTTTAAACTTTTTTTACACATTTTAAAATTGACCAACTAAAAGTCTTAGCAAAGGTTGCAGATATTTTAATTATTTTAAAATGTCTTAATAATAAGCGATCAATTTGATAAAGTAGCAGCATTTCCTCGTCAGCAACATCGACTTTGATTCATGGAGTAGTTTATATAACGAGATATTTGAAAAAGCAACAACTGAAATTTGGTTATTATATCAACAAATATTGACCATTCAAACATCAATCTAATCAATCGCAACATCTGAAAAGCAGCAGCATTACAAGGAAGAATAGCAGCAGCATTACAAGAAAGAATAGCAGCAGCATTACAAGAAAGAATAGCTATTATATAATTCTCTGTAATAAAAAAATGGTGGGACAAAAATGGCTCAAACCTCAGTCGGAACTCAGAAGCTTGTCCAATATCAACACTATAGCACAACCGGAGGAGCAAAGAACCCTCTGCCAAATCTAAAAAATCTAAAACTAGTGGTAACAGTAGGATGTTACATATGCCACAAGACTAAACCATAGGGGTGCAACCAATATGCTTACAAACCTGTGTCATAACCTCAACCTAACTTTCCTAACTGATTGTGTGTAGAAGATCTGTAACCCATTAATGTATACCCTACAAGCTATGATTTTATGAGAGGCTGAAGTCCATCACCTTCCCAGCCAAGCTTGAGCATTTGATCGACGACTTTCAAGCTTAACTGCAAACAGTAAGTAGCAGTATTAATAACCATCGAATGGAACAGTTTAGACACTAGAACAATTAGAGGCACAATTGACAGATTTATTTAGACGAATAGTTGGCTTTCATTTCGTGCACATCAAAAGTTCACATCTCATCAGTGGCTGTCATCACCTAGACTTCAAATGTAGTGAAGAATAGTGGAAATTCCACATCATTTAAAGTCACCAGTATAGAGCAAAATATTTTGATTCTGTGCACTTGGTTGGTTCCAGAGAACACACAGAAACATCAAACTACACCCATGTGATGCAGTGACTACTAATATTATGCACTTTAAGAAACTGGACGGGCAATATATAAGTTTGTTCTGTCTAATCAGTTTACAGTTCAGGACAATTACGAAAAACTCCACTTCAAGGACCATTGGTATGTCATAAGATTTAACTTACAGCAGGATCAGTAAAGATTATCAATTGTTTATCCATAGTTGAAACCAAAAGATTTGTGTTATCCTTGTTTAGAGCCAGAGCTGTGATATCCTGCCCTTCTTTCAGCTTCAATACATGAAATACCTACAAAAAAAGTAGGAGAGTGGAGATCTTTGAGGAAACTGGCTAGTATATGGAACCCACAAAAAATGCTGGTCCAAGAATATTTAATTTGTTTCATTAGCAATCAATTATTTTTTATTTGAAAATACATATCCGCAGATGATTTTTATAAATTCCAAGACAGGAAATAAAAACCTTGCTTTGATTGTTGCTCTTTCAGATCAAATGCTTGGTTATGGTATATGAAAATGATGAATAGAATGCAGCACTTTAATGTGTGATAAAACGTAAATCCAAATTTAATGCTTACCTCCAGCGTGTGCATATCCAGGAAGCAAATAGATGGCGATGGAACATCTATTCCGGTGTTTTCAAAAATTTCTTCTGATTCTGAATAAAAATCGTCACCTGACTTACGCGAGTTGGGACTATTATTATAGGGTCTACCATTTTCAAGGGAATTTATTCCAATCAAAGCGCTCATCCCATCAACAGAAATTTCTATGCAACTGATACTGCAAAAGAAAGATAATTGTGCTCTTGCAATCGGAGTACCATTGAGTGTAAAAGTACTGAGAGTATGCTGAGATTCATTCCAAGTCATTACAACCCCCTCAGAGGAAAGGCAGACAGTATGGGCCTCTACCCCATCCAGCCTTCTAATTAAACGCCCCCTTCTTATGGAGTGCAAGAGGACATCCGATGAATGGGAGCAAGAAACAACTATTCCAATATCCGAGTTAACGCAACAACTAAGTATTTCGGTGTGGTGGCCCCGAAGTACATGTATGGGACCCTCAATTCGACGTCTCCTGTCTTTTTCTAGCATGTGCGATGAACCATTACTAGATGAAGATGACGTGCCTGTCCCAGTGGAATGTTCTGACATGACACTAGTGTGAGCCGCAAGTGCCCTATGTATTCTCCAGAGTAATACTGTTGTGTCTCGGGATCCCGTCACTAGGTAGTTACTATCAGGTGAAAGACCCAGGCATGTTACAGGAGCACAATGCCCATAAGCTGTTTCTAATGTTTTAGCTCCATCTGAGGATATTAGCCTAATACTACTATCAGCATGCCCACCTAATCAATCAGAAGCAAACTACAAAATTAGACGTCAAATATTAAGTATGCAAAATCAACTACAACAAAATGCAGTCCATGTTTCTAAAACTCCGTAAGACCCAAGAGGCTGAAAAAAATATAAGTTATTTTAAACAAAAAACAGATGAACTATGTTCTCAGTAAATGTTACTTCGAAATATCGCAATGGAAGTGAGCAATGCAGACCAGCAATCAAATTAAAATGATACTCTAAGGTCTTGAATATAAAGGAAGATAAAAATGATATTCATATATCCTGATAGTGAACAACTATATTATAATTTATTATTATTTCTATAATTTAAAATTGGCAAGATTTGATTGATGATTAGAATATGCTAATTTGGACTACCGCAACATTTGGAACTAAAATTCGAGCACCAGTCCTGGGCATTTAGCTTTATAGGTTACAGATCTACAGAATTGTAGATATTACAATAATTGTAGACACTAAATTTGATTACTATACAAGCATTGTTTAAAAAATTACGTTGTTGAATTGTAGGTGAACCGGTAACAATTAAATTTACTTTTTTATATTACATAATATTTGAAGTAATAGAAAATGTAAAGTTATAAGAAATCAAGATATAAAAAAATATAAATGACTAAATTATATGTTTCATAAGATAAAATATTAGTAATGGGAAAAAATTATTTATAACTAAGTGTAAACCTTAAATGTGTTTTTTATTTATCTTAAAAAAAATTAGGTTCAATTTAAGTTAAAAATGGAAAAATTTGACAAATACTGTTCCACTGACTTTCTGCACAGTTTTGGACCTGATCTGAAATTGGCTGGCTTTTTTGGTGTTACCAGCTAGTAACTAGACTGATTTCCAATCAATCCAGCTCAGTTTCTAAAACCAAGAATAAAAGGAAACATCATAACATGAAAATAATCCCACACATTTATGGTTCAAATCCTAACAAAGATTCCATGTAATTGATAAATAGCACTATTTAATTAATTCGAAGTTTTGCTAGCATGAGTATATATCCTTCAGAAGAGCTCGTTTCATAAACCAGAGGCAGGATATTAAATCAATCTTAAGCATTTAGATTTACCAGTAATAACTTCTTTGTTGCATGTTATTGAAACAATAGCTTGGCTTCTAATTCCAGAGACAGCAAATGCTACAGCTTGGGGGAATTGCCACTCCACAGACGATGTAGCCGGTGCTTTGAACATACGCATAATAGTACCACCAGCAGAGGCTAACGTAGCTTTTCTATGTTGAAAGAGGAAAGGAGTACCCTGCCCATCAGGTGTATTGGGTTGCCACTTGTGTTGTGCAACATGAGCTGCTGGTGCATTCATATCAACAACCACAACTGTATCTGAAGATGCATGAATGGCAGCTGCAGGAAGATTGCAGCGTTCTGGGAATGGAACATCATATGGTTTGACTTCTTTTGGATTACGGAATATTGTCTGATATTGAAATATAAGCATTGTCACGTACTTAACATTGAAAATATCATTCTATTTACATACTCTATACCAAGCATAGTAACTCTTTCATAAACAATAATAGTCACAGGTTTACAAAAATCTAATGCAAAAAAAATAGCATTTACATCGTTTTAGATTAAAAGAAGTGTTTTAGATATCAGGTATCCCAACACCTTTCAAAATCAGAATATATTTCCTAAAAAGAATACTAGTGTGCAGGCTAAGTAAAAAATATTAAAAGCTAAGTATTCCCAGTTACAACAAAAAGCGAATTCACTGATAAAAAAAAAACCAGAAGTGGAATTCCACATGATTATGTTGGATAATCTAATGAGGTACCCAGAAAAGAGAACTGTTTCAACAAGAAGAATCTGAAAGATTATTTCTCTTTAATAAAAGAAACTTACTAAGTAAAGGGACAAAATATACAAGGAGAAGGAGGAATTCCACAACTATAAAACATAAAACATAAAACAACAATGTTAAGTTAAAGAGAAAATCAATAGAAAAGCTATCCAATCGATCCCTTAGCACATCTACTAGCTAGACCCCATTTAAAGGGCTGTGAACTTTATATACCAAATGCTTAATCTTATCCAAACCAAAAGTAGTGCCACTGAAACCTTTTCAAAATATTTGGTGCTTTACAGTCAAATACACCAACGTTCCAAACAAATTCACCAAAGCATAATTGCACATTGTGGATGCACCACTAACAACAAAAATCAATGGAAAAAGCATTGGTAGGCCAATGAATGTACAGTTTTAAAGAACCCTCGTGTAATAAATTAGAGTGTTCAATCTTGAGAGATGATTCTCCATTAAATCAGAAGGATAAGATGTAATCTTCTTTGGATGGTCAGTATAGATGTAACTTCTCAATAAAAACTATCCAATGATCAGCTGTTACCTGCAAATGCAGAACTTCTGCTAATGGCATTTTCTTCAAGTGAGGAACAGTCAGAAGTTGGGACGGTGTTTGTCCGAAATAAGCAATCTGATCTTGTATTGCACGCTGTTCTACCTTTACTTGTCATGAATAAAAGAAAATATTAATCTAAATAAACATGAATAAATTGTCTTGGTTACATTATGATGCAACAAAAGTGGTTTCCTAAAACTATCTCGCAACAGATTAATTTAAGGGTATTACATGGTCTTCCCCTCAGATTAAATTTAGTATGAAAAAATTTATACTAAAAACTTCTTTCACATGTCCCTTGATTTGTTATCTTTTAGGTCTTACGTGTTTGGTTTGTGCATAAAAATAAGGGAAGTATATGCAGTTCTTTAAAAGAATAAAGGTGTCAATGCATAAGAATCATACATAAGAGAAGGGACTTAGGTATAGTTTTTGTTCAGTAAGGCCTACGAGTACAGCTAACCTATCCACAAAAAAAAGGGATGTGGCTAACTTCAGGGAAGGTTAGCACAATTATACCAATTTATGATGCATAATTTTTTTCAATAAAACTTATCCACTCAATTACAATTATTGACAGCATATTTTTTGGATGTAATATAAAACTACTAATTAATCAGGTATCTTCACATAATAGCTTTGGGCGTAGTTAGTTCAAGACATGTTATCCAATTTTTTATTCAAATGGTCTAGAGTTCGAACTATGGCAAAACAATCTATTTATCCGTCATCCATTCAATTTATCCACAATTCATTCAATCCATTCATTTACTTTTATGGATGGATAATGATCCATCAACTATTTATCAAAATCTAATGGATCCTCTGATCAATACTAAATAGATCAAATTAATACAACAATTTTTTTCATAATTAAATCTTTCCTAAATGTAATACTTTTTAAATTTGCAAAAAATATATTTTAACTTTTTTTGGAAATAGAAATAATTAATGTTTAAAAATAGGAACGGATCCTCTATACGGGAAACAAATAGTAACATTTTATTCTAAATATTAGAAACATAAACCTTCAAATGCATAATTGTTAATTTCTTTTTGTACCATTAATTACTGTGAAGTATATTAATGAGATATTCATTGTTGCTCGTGAAAGTGGGTGCATTTATCATACCATTAACAATATATGTTTTATATTGGTTTAAAGAAAGACTCATTGAATTATTAGTAGTGTCATTATATATAACTACCACCTAAACTATTTAATTTTATGAGTATCTTTGAAATAAAATTTAAACTTATGACATTATTCATTAAAACTAACTAATTTAACTACTTTTATTCGTCTTCATAACTAGATACATGTTCCTTATATATACAACTTGAAGTAGTATATTTTTGTGTATGGATTGGATATCCATCGATCAAAAAGCTATTAATAGATAATCAAATGGTTCAGGACAGATCTGGTTTTTAAATAATTTAGCAGATCAAAATTGAGTAATGGATTATTATAATCCGAATAAATATTTTTCTGATTCATCAATTTTACCACCCATACTTGCTACTCTCATTCTTCTAATAAAAAGTTGGCTCTTAACGCAGGATAGGCAATCATGTGCATTGGTCAATGCTTTAAGCTCAAAGAACTCATGCATGAGGGGACATTATTAAGGAAGTGAAACAATAGATGTAAAGGAAATGTGTCTCAATTACATAGTGAAAAACATCATTTATACTGTAACTAATAAATATAAGGATTTATAGTTATCCTAAAGTGTCATAATAACATAGTAGTATACAACATATAATAGCTTAAATATATTTTTAGGCTGTAAAAATATCATATTATGATGAATATTTTAAAAATTTAGGTCTGCTCTAATCCAAACCCCAAAAGGCTATAGAGTGAGAGTATTCGCCCATTTATATACACTATTTAGTCACTATCAATAGTAATGTGGAATTTGGTCTTTTTTCCTGATGCAACTGTTGGTCAGAACTCATAGTGAATACAGCCACTCAGAGAACGATTGTATGGTACATGAGTGTGTCATAACAGAGTGGATTTGGCAGTGATCTGACATTCTAGAGGAGCCAAGGACCAACCAATGGGTGGTCATCAAATGAAAAAGTTTACTAGACAGAAACCAACAATCTGGATGAACAATGACAGTTCTAATGAAAGTTATAGATGGATCATGGTTTCCCAATAAAATAATTGCCTATAGTTGTTAGCGTATAGGAGACTGATGTACCGCACTAAAGAGTATAGAACCTTCCATTCACTTGTGAAATGAGCCACCCCGATTGTAATCAATTAACATCAACAAATAATTATTTGTTTTCTCTGTCACTGAAAGTCTAACACTAGTGGACAATGGGCCCATCATTTTTTAATGGCTGAGGATTACCTGTCATCCTCCTCAAGCATTGAATACCATGTTAAGGAAGAGAGAAACGAGAGACAATGAAATCCATTTGTCTCAACTTCACAACTGAGAATATTATTCATGTAAAAAGCATTAAGTACAAGAATTTTATTTTATAGATGCCCTAATTACCATAATTACATAACTACATTATGTATGACTACCATATTTGCATACTATGAAACTTTAGGATTTTACTCAAAACAAATAAATGAGTTGAAAATATGGAGATGTGAAAGAAACATACTGGGTCAGAGATTTTATCAAGATCCACTGTCCCTTCGTAGGTAGTATAGAAGAAAACGTTATTTGCTGTAACAGCTTCCTTGCCCCGTTGCTTATACCTGAGCAGATCAACTTAATTTTGTAAACTAGAATAGTTATAAAATAAAATGGATTAACCAACTTATGAAAATAGAAAGAAAAGAAAACAAGCAGCAGAGCAAAGCATCAAACATTCGGGTGAAATTAAAACAATTAAAAACCTACCCAAATATGAGGTCAATCCACTCGTGCAAATGAGCAGATACATACTCACTCTCTAGAGCCTTCCTGTGCTTATGAATAAAATCAACTGGATTTTCAGCCCAAGCAGGAAGCTTTACGGTATCTGATAAAGCAGAAGTAAGCTATTAACCATGATATCACAAATGACATTCTCACACAAACAAAACTAAAGCAGAAAACATCAATGAAACATACCAAGCTTTCCTCCCGTTTGTGTTGTGCCAAAATCAATTGAATTTTCGTTTGTGAGGACCTCGGATTGGTAAAATAGCTCAGGAACCTAAAAAGTAGTAATAAAAAATTGTTAATGATAATAGTTTCAGTGAAATCATAATAAAAATTCAATATTAATAAAAAGCATCCTCCTATTGAAGACACCTAGGTAAAATCCCCCCAATGTATACAAATATATTCTTAAAATGAATTTAGATCTAACTCAATCTGACAAAACCAGCCCATTCATTGATAATTTCCTCCCACTAATAAACTGTATTTTGGTATTCTCCCTAATCAATATAGTACTCAAGTTTTTCCCAATATATATAAAACAATCATGTTTTAGAAGTATATACATACCAATTCCTTTACATCGCTCATGTCCTCAAGAACTCCATTCCAAGTAGCAGAAATATCAGAAAACATTCGATCTGCATGGTCAAATTTTCCACCTTGCAGTTGGATTGCAAGGGTAGTGAACGGTTCAACCCTGACAAGATAATACAAAACCTGTAAAAGAAGATAATAAATATTAGTTATTTCAGAATCAGCAACTAAAAAGCCCATGCAAGACAATTGAGTTTACATACTGAATAATTACTTCTATTGCTATTGTATTATTAAACGAACGGGGAAAATCAGGCATCAGAGGACATAGTGATTATAATACAAACAAAAAAAGGAGACTTGAATTCATGAAGCAAAAGAAACAATGAAGCAGAAAGCAAAATATCAAGAAAACGCAAGCTTAACGATAATATTCTTTCATATATTGACTTAGTTCTCTGTCTTGGGGCCAATAAGTATATCCCTTAGACCTTACTAGATTGAAACTATGATTGCTAAATTCTGTAAATTGTAAATCAACTTCAGTACAAGCATTTCGATTTTAATTGCGTAGATGTTATGCAGTGCAAGTTGAAATATTATTGGCAAGTCTAGCTCTATGTAGAATCAGGGCTTCTTCACTAAAAAATAAGAGCTCTATTTAAAAGGATGTAATGCTCATTTATTCAAAGATAAACTTTAAAAGCATCAATGAAGCTCTATTTAAAGTGATGTAATGCTCATTTATTCATAGATAAACTTTAAAAGCATCAATGAATTAAAAAAATATCTGGGATAAGGCTATGTTGTTGATGACGATGATGACTAAAATTAAGTTTTAGTAAGGAACATTTTATGAGTATTTTTTCAGCAAAATGCTTCCTATTTGGTTGCACATTGCTATCAAAAGCAAGATGTAGTGGTGCCCAAGAAATCATAGATATGGAGATTCTTCTCATTTTAGTTTACTATATAATTCAAGCCTTCCACGAAATGCAATTTTTAGGCAGTCAACATTAAAAATACATTATGAGGACCTGGGTATTATCGAGTGCCTAAGTCTCACATTGACTAATATGAAATGTTCAATGGAGTATTTATAAGTTTGGTTCTCCCCCTAATTGATTCACTCAAATCATCCCGTTCTCTAAAAGCCAGAATCTACTGTTCGAATAACCTATACAGCTCCCAATTCCCATGCCTCAACCTAAAGAAACACTCCAACCGATCCTGCCACTAATTTTTCAAAAAGCCAACCAATATTAATAAAATCTTAAGTCATCCACTGCCCTACTTTACACACACAGAATGAGATGCCAAAACAATTAATTAAAATTTATCTGAACGTGAATTTACTAAAAGGCCATTAATATAATAGTTTGTATAGTTGCCTTTTGAAATCATAGGTACTAAGGGCAGCCTATCCCAATTTAGGGTAGATTCATAATATCGGAATAATTTCTCTGCGCAATTATGTTAGTTTGCTGCAGGAACTATGCAAGCATCATATCTGGACATACAAAATCCAAAAACACAATCAAATACAATACAATCAAACATAAAATTAGATCTGTGTTCAGTTAACCACTTAAAAGCTACATTTTGATCAAACTATCTGCATTGAACTAATTTGGTGAGTGAATTCAGATTAAGCGAATAAGCCCAAGACCCAAACATAGTTGAAGATACTAAAAGAACATATCAGCAATGCCAACAAACAATTCTGATACTAGAAATATATAAAAATAAGGGACAAACTGTTCCGGCACTTGAGTAGTGTGATCCATAATGGAATTTGGGGATGACTGGGTCATCAAAGCTAGTATATCTCTCCTGAAATCTATTCAGTCGATCAGGATTGAGTGCACCAACTGGCTGCATGACATTAAAAAAAAAAAAAAAACTATGAAGACACATTATAAATGCTTTTACAATAGCTTCTAAAGAAATATTTCATTACATAACACCTTTGAAAGGTCTCGATAAGAAGAGGGATTAGAAAGATCCAAGCTCTCTGAACCGTAATCAGAAAGAATCCAAGGGAAAACCGGATACTGCCAAAAATTGGTAATGATGATAAATTAAAATCACGAAAATAGGATTAAATAGATTAATTAAATGAAGTAAATTAAGGGGGATGGGGAGGTCACCTGGGTAATATCATTATAACTGCGCCCAGCCAGTGTATTGAGTTGCATTAGATATTCAAAATTACTGATCTGCACAAAGGAAATACAAAACTCGTGTAGCCATGTACTTAAGGGATGAGTACCCATTTATAATGCAAATTATTTTTTTGGTAATGAATCAAGGCTCTTACCTCCCACCTAGTCCAGCGTTCCATGAGTTGAGTTCTCTTCAAAAGTTGTTCAGGCCTCTAAAACAAGAAGAAAATTTCTTTAGATTCTTGGACCACATGAAACCCAAAAGATACTCTATATCACAAATGTAAAATTGCATAAACATCAGCATGAGTTTTATATATTTCATTGACATTTATTCATATAGCCCAGATGTAGAAAAATTTAGACAAAATCACAGAAAGGATATTACCTGAGTAGCCAGATATATATTGTTTAAATGAGGAGGTCGTGATTGAACAATTGCACGATATGCATTTCTACGCCCTTCACCATTCTAAAAAGGGAAGTAGAAAGGAAAATGTTAGTCATACTAAACAATTACTTAGCGTCCACCAATCAGCTTAGGATTTTAGAAGAGTTGATCTTTAATATGGTATGAAAGCGTTCAAGACCAATGGTCAAGTGTCCAATCCTTTCCACCTCCATTCTCCAAAATTAAATCAAATTTCATGTTAAGATCGAAAGGCTCTTGCAAGAAGGGTCATGTTAGAAATAAAACTATTCTTGAACTTCCATGTAAAAGCTTAGACAAGGATTAAAATGTACAGCATTCAACAGTTATAAGTAAAATGTTATGAATCACATCAGTGTTGAGATAACCTTAAAAACTAAATGATATTATGATAGAATTTAGCTCCTCTAAAATTAGGTTGTACTTTAGAGGATAAAGTATATATATAACCATTGAATAGAAAATTAATGGTTGAGACTTGCGATTTTAATAGCTTCTTAGTTTGTCAAACTTGTGTGTGAATTTAATCGAAATCTGAACCTTTGATTTTTTTTAAGCTATGATTATAATTGTAGTTTATCCCCGTAAGTATACTCCCTAAATTCAAAGGAACAAATCCTTTTTCTTGAAAATTTAAAGGAAATAAATTGGTATATTTAAGAAGAAATACCCCAAAATCAAAGAAGAAGTTTGACCGGTCCACCATAAATAACTCCAGGGCACTTCTTCTAAGGAGGTATCTGTAACAGGAACTAACACTTATAAACCACTAAAATCATTTTGTTAAAAAGGAAGTATACTGCAAATGAACAATAAAAACTACTAGAAAACTTCATGCAGATAAAAAAAAGAGAACACATTGCTTCACGTCTCAAGAGAGGAAAGTATTAATTCTTAAAAATAAGAAAAGTTCTAAGTTACAAACGACTGTGGAGGAAACTTAAACTAATCAAGGATATTCCCTTATAGCTTCAGAGACAAATATCTAACATCAATGGCTAAGTGCACATTCAACATATCTAAGGAACCTACATTAGAAATGGGAATAAAAAGAAAAAAAATATTTTATTTAATGCAAAAATAAAAAGGAAATAAGGAACCAACACCTGGTGTCCACCCTGGCACACATTCAACTACACATGTAAATAAGGTTAAACTTGTTTCACAGATGGTTAAGAGTAAATGAACTTAACTGTATACAATTATCGATATGTATAGCATCATCAGGTTATTGAGATGTCAATGGTAGCTAACTTAGTTTCATAACTGGTTTATAGTTTCATAACATCAGAGTTTATCCTAGCTCTATTAGAAGGGCCACTCGCTATATCATCTATGTTTCAAGCCTAGATGATGTGAGCACAATACTCACATTACAAGCTAACTCCCACATCAACTAGAGATAGTGTCACAATACAATATATAAGTGAGCACAGTACTCACTTGACAAGCTGATTTTTAAGGACTGAATTAAGCGTAAACTACTTTGTAAGACCTCTATTTATTTCTTCACTACGCACCCTCTAGTTAATCAACTAATATACTAACTGTCTTAATTAGCAAACTCATGACACACTATACTTCAAATGGCAAAACACTAAAATGCAACAGAATGAATAGATAATAGTATGGTCTACGAAATAAGCTCACCTCCGACTATAAATTTGGTGAAGAGATGACATTAGCCAGCTGCGATCTTTTTCTTGTTTCCCTGCCTCGACATTGGAATTAGAACCATCCATTGTGGTGCTGATCTCACTGTTATCAACTATAAAATTTATCCTCCGATTGGTTACCTACAATAAGAGAATAATACTTTACATGAGTGTTATTACCTACCTTAGACAAGAAAGTCACTGAAATTGTAGGCAATAGGTAGGGAAGGTGGAAATTAGAGAATATCAACAGAATATAACAGGATATGAAATTGATATAATGTGATGCAAAACAAAATACAAATGATTAGAAAGTCATCTCACTTTTAGGACCAATTCAGGATCTATTGTATTACAGAATCAAATATTAATATCCTTTGTTGTAGCTCATTTTATTCTTCAAATCCGATGTTTCCAGTTTTGGGTACACTAAGTTTAGAAAAATACGGGTGAATAAGATTGTGTGTTTTTTTTCTTTTTGGTTTTTTCAAAACTATTTATTAAATTAGTTATGAAACCTACTTAAAAGAAAGAAAAAGCATGTTCGACCATTCTGTTTCAAAAAACAATTCCAAAAGTTTTAAGGGAAGAAATTTTGCTAATGAATTTGTTCTATAAAATAATGTTTAAAAAATTAATTAAAAAGAATTATTTGATATATCATTTTTCTTTATTTTATAACTTATTTACTTTTAAAGAACTCAATTACATTTTTGTGAAATAATGGCTTATATAATAGCGATCTTTGTAAATCTCATGGATTAAAATATAATTTTCCACACTTGTGGAGAGAACCACCATGCTCCATAAAGTTAAAATTTATAAACAAAGGAGGACAGAAATCAGACACGGAAAACTGTGCAAGGAATGATCCAACGCTTTTGAGAAGTTGGAAATTGGGACAAAGAATAAGGAATGTGAGATATATAAGCTTTCCAAAAATATGTAAAGAAAATCAAATTATTTGAACCAAGATATTGAAGAAAAATTGGTGAACTGTTCCTTTTTGTAAATGATTCAGTTTAATTGAGAAATAAAAGGAAATTAACCTTCAACTTAAGAGCTTCTGGGATTAAAACTGATACCAAATGATTTGGCATGCTACAAATGATTGATGAGCTTGGGGTGCCAACCTAGTTGGGATTGTAAGCTATATATAGTGATATGCTTTAGCATACCTACCTTTCCATCATAAAAAAGGGCAGAAAATGGACCCTAAGGATTTTTGCATGAGCAGAAGCGAAACAAATATACGCATTGCAATTTTAGCATGAAACAAGAGGAAAATGACTCTGGGGGTAAAACTGGAGATGCCATGCCACAAGTTTCTAAATTTAAGTATCTAGTTCAATATTGCAAAATGAGGGAAAATTAATAAAGAAGTCACAAATGATAGGATACAAGTTGGGTGATAAAAACGGAGAAAGGCACCAGAGGTTATTTGTGAGCACAAAGTTCCTACCAAGCCCAATGGGGAGTTTAATCATAGTGATAATGACCAATTACATTGACTATAGTGAATGTTGGCTTTAAAGAGACGATAACATTGTAAGGATCAATGAGAAAACACGTTACAGAGGATGATGTTGCTCTTGTATCATGTTGACAAGAGAAAAACTGAGAAGGAATATAATGAATCTCGTGTGTTGTGTGCACACATGAGTAACTGTTATTTGTAATGAAGAAAAGATACAATAATAAGAAACCAAATAACATCTAATGATGGGAAATATTTGACAAGATATTTTCTAATTACGTCATATCATATCTCCATATTTAATGTAACCAAATCATATATCTAACATAATCAAATCATATCTCGAACAAGCATAAATGAGTACAATAAGATGAGTGTGTAAGCCGCAACCATGATCTGCAGTAGCAACCAACAACACTTGTTTTTTGGATGGCTATAATGCAAAATTTGTTTAGTAGCATATTTGTTATAAGAATTTTATCCATGGCAACGGCAGTGTTTTTAGGAGGTTGTGTTGCTGAAATTGTGTGGTAAATACACATAGATACAACCTCTCTTTTTGACTATGTGGTTGTTATTAATGATATCCTGGCATGTTTATATGTCATATTAAGCATATGTTACACTTTTAAAATGTTCATAAATTTTATGATTCACGGCACGAAACGATCCTAGATTCAAAATATAAGCTCTCCAATACATGATTTGTATCAGGATTGAACTACCATGATTAAAAGTAAAAAAGAAACATTTTCTAAAACTATGCAAGTCCTTAATTGTTTCTATAGTTGATTCCACTGCATTGTCACACCACATCATTGTGGTGCAAACACCGCAAATCAATGCTCATCCACAAAGTCCATAAGTGCAGAAAATCCAAATCTTTCAATACATCATTAACATATCCAATTTCGAATCAACCCTGTAGTTTGTGACAGAAGCACAGCTAGGAGTAGAATGACAACAGTGCCAAGAATATAAAGCCCGATTGTAACAAGAAAATGAAGAGGAAGAGTCAACTTTTTTTTGCAAGTGTTCAATATTACAGGAGTGCTATTTATGCACCACTTGTTCTATTTTTTGGTTACTTTGGGGATATAAAGTGCAGTAAATAAAGTACACAAAATCTACGATCCCACTAAAGCAATTTCATCAGGATAATTTCAGTACCAAAGGAGGTATCCACATTTATAACTAATACATATTTAATAAAATTATATTAAATAAGGCCAACGGAACTTACTTGAAATGTGCCTCGAATGACCTTTAGTGGTCGGACCATTGATGAAGGTAGCTCAAGAATAATTCTTTCATCAAGTTCACTAGGTACATACCCAGGTGCAATGGCTGAAGAACTCCGCACAAGTTCTTCATCACTTGCATGTTGAGTAGCACCAGACTCCGAAGATGCCTGAACAGCTTGATCAGCCGATTCAGATATTCTAGTCTGATTGTCTCCTTTATCATCATCACTGACCCTAGTATTCAGGTTGTCAATTTCCACCTGTTCTTCATCTTCATTGACTGTCTCCAATGAGATTGCTTCTGCTGACAAAATTGGAGTGTGCTGGTCATTTTTCTCCCCGAAATAGTCCTCATAATTTGCTGCAGAACCTAAATGATCAGAGCCGTTGTAATTCCTCCTCAAACATCTTCTCATCCTTGAAGAGCCTTCCATTAAATCTAGCTTCCAGAAAACCTAGAAATTATATAATAATTAGTATAATAAAATAAACACAAACATTTTTCTATTTCATGTATCTTTACTAGAAAAGAGTACAAGTAGGCCAGACAGTGCATCCTCCAATTAAGGCCTAACAAGAAAAAAGAAACAAAAAAAAAAGCAAAGGATAAGATTAAAGAAGCAATTAAATTCTTTGCAAAACCAAAGGTCTCCCATATAAATGTCAGCATCACATTAAAAAAAAGGCTGAAATTTGTTTGCAAGATTTTCTGATTTTGTCACAGGAACAAGCAGCAAGATACACAATGCATGTTTCTGAGAGTTGCTTTCTCATTATGTGCCAAAAAGAGAATTTATGGTAGAAAGGGATGAGATGCATTAAAAAATGTGATTTTGGTAATGAAAATGTGAAGAATAGTATCACAACATACACAAGGTGGATTGTATAAATGATCTGCAAAAGGCCCAAAAAGACTTTTCATTTCTATTAACTGGTGAATAAGTTTGCGCCATGCTCGGACTCCGGTACTGGTTCGATGCCGACCAATTACATCTACGTAAGCACGCCTGTCAATCTGGCAACCAAGAAATATTTAACACACTGTTTCTCCAAAATCTGAACTCCATAGAAACAATTAGCAAACAAACCTCAGACCGTTGCATGTTCCTTGCTAGGGCAAAACTGGCAACAAGAACAGCAATGTATTTATATGAAAAGGCATTGAAGTCTTTCCCATACACTGACTTCGTATCGACAGGGTGCAAACATTCCATCCAGGCAACTCCCATTGCTTCAGAAATATTCCATCTCTTTACCCGCTCCATATCGCTAGCATTCCTTCGCTGTGCAGCTGTGGCCATTGCAACAGCACTAAGACCTCTTCCAGAACCAATTTTTGCAAATCTCTCAAGATCACGAGCAGCTGCCAAAGCAGCAGCTTTTGCAGCAGCTTTGTCCTTTGGGAGGGGTGATGTTTTATTTGTGGCTTCCAACGGTTTCTGAAAGCTTGAAAATGTATGGAGTTTAGTCTGTTTTCGTTCCATCAACGAAGTATCACGCTTAAGATGGGAAGTTGTTGCAGGCCGATGGGTTTCACCACCTGAAGTACCTGCCGCAACCATAGCCATTGCCATTGAAGCAGGTGGAGATGCAAAAGCAGCAGCCCAGGCAGGAGATATCATAGCAAGAGCGGCCTGAAATAAATACTAGATATTGAATGCATATCTCAATGAATACAAGATTATCATCATAATTAATAGTTTTAGCATATCATTATTGTAGTGACAAATAAACAAGCAGACAACTAACAAACAAATAATAAAGAACATACAAATCTAATGGTTTTCCACTTTTAATAGTAAGCACTCAAGTAATAAAAGCCCATTTTTATTCAAGGTTTGTGGCACCATACAGTTCTATGCAATCTTCATTCAAGGTTGGTGGCACCCTTAAAAAACATAAAGTAGATAAAAATAGGCTACATCGTAATTTTGGTCCCCTATTCCTTTTCCCCCTCAATTTTAGCCCCTTAGTTTTAGAAAATCTTCAACTTTGTTCAAATCCTTACTTTTGTATACGTTTATTTCTTTTATCTTTAACATTTTTAATTTATTAATTAAAATACCTTATTATTGTACCTTAAATGAAAACAACATTCGGTCTAGGACTCAATTTGATCCCAAAAAAGGAATATGGTAAGTGAGGATTTGACCAAAACTGCAGATTTTCAAAAGTTTTGAGCCTACAATCAATGAGACCAAATCACATATCAGAACTTAAAGGGAAACCACATGCATGTGAATGTACGCATTATTTATATTGTAAAAAATATAGGGTTTTAGGTATTGAGGGAGCACATTGGAGAATGGAGACTTTAAAGAATAATCCCTCGAGTATTATTGTATGCGTTACAAAAGATATAAAATACTATAACCCGTATTTATACCAATACTAAATCATAATCACAAAAAAAAAAAAAAAAAATAAGAAAAAATAAAAAAAAAAAAAAAATTAAAATTATATAAAATAATCAAAAAAAAATA
>Ga0123340_1001013_pt1 | contig 22012 bp, 6 predicted proteins | sample SirMexnodulemix_FD_89961 | JGI IMG/M metagenome (GOLD analysis project Ga0123340, IMG submission 89961) | Root nodule microbial communities of legume samples collected from Mexico - Siratro Mexico nodule mix | ecosystem: Host-associated > Plants > Roots > Nodule | place: Mexico: Nepantla...
GGGGATGGGGAGGGTGGTGGAGGAGATTTGTAGTAATATGGTGGTGGAGGTGATGGAGAGGGTGGTGGAGGAGACTTGTATTCATAGTGTGGATCCTTGTGCTCATAAGGAGGTGGAGGTGAGGGGGAAGGAGGTGGTGGAGATTTGTACATATACGGTGGTGGTGGTGATGAGTAAGTGTAAGCATCACCAGCAACGGATGCTACATTGCAGGAAATAAGAACAATGGCCAATGCAATGGCCATTTGAGGCCTAAGTCGACCCTTACTAGGGCCGTAGCTACCGGCGGTCATGAGTAGGAGTACCCTCCAACCAATGTTTATGGTGAGATATGATCCTTGACGATTCAGTGATGATGAAGAAAGCTACATCAAATGGGTATTTATAATGGAATGTCTCATTTACAATGAAGCTGTGATGAGAGACCAATTCATTCATCTTATAATTTTAATGCTTAAATGAAGCTTCCCCAGCTGGCCTTGTGACTTTTTAAGTCCAATATCTTAATTCAGTTTTCTTCTTTTTCTCCATATGGCTCCCTTCCAACTAACTCAGTTTTTTAAAATTGAAACTCCAACAACTCATTTAACTATTAAATCACCCTCTTGATTCTACTCTATATAATATAACCAAAAGCTTCCAAATAATGCTGCTCTCTTATCATTTCTCCCAGCTACTCAGTTGCCTCTCTTGACTCAAAAAGAAAATTCAAAATGCCTTTTTCATCCTTTTCCTTTTCTTCTTGTTTTCTATTGCTTTTGTTCAGAGGGAAGGTAATAAAGTGCATAGGGTAGATCGTGATGATTTGGTTTGTTGAAGAAATTGCAGGCAGCAGCCCTAAGAACCTTTTGGATAATATTGTATGTGTGCATTTTCCTCCCCTTGCTTTGCCCATGTTTGCGGGGCTACCATGCAAATAAAATTATAAAACTACACGTTACAAATTAATATACTTCATTTCCCTAGGCATTGTATTTATCTTTGGGAAAATCAACATTTTTCAATCAATTGCTATAAGTAAAAAATTAGCAGCAACAGAAGGTAGTCCATGAATAATTATGTCATGTGTCATTGTTTGCCACATGGAAACTTCGTTAAGGCCTCCAGAAGATTTAAATAGTTTTATTTACTCAATATATAGTATATGTATAGTACTTGATAATTGAGTGTCGGCTTTGTAGAAATAGGGACGCAACTTTTTCAAAAATGTAACGTATATGCACACGGAATGGAAGTTAGAATGTACATTCATCTAATAAAAAATAATACACAACTTTATATAATATAGTTTTTACGTAGATATTTTAATGCATGTGATACGCTTATGAAATTATTATAGTTCCAGTTGCACTTGCACGGATTATTATTAACAAATATTATTTTACTAAAACTGAAATCTACCTTGTTTAATTAAGCAGTGTTAATGGGAACATAACAGTATATGTTTACCCTGTTTTGATTGTAACGGTAAAGAAAGAGAATAATTGTTTTACACATTAATTACCTAGATCATAAATAAGGCTCACTTTAAGTGACTTGCAATTCAAATTTGCATATGTCCCCATGGGGGTTTATCTACTATATATTGTACCATGCATGTTGTAATTAAGAACCATGTTAGTGCCTTTCTTTCATCCTCTTTCTTTTGTTCTTAATTGAAGTCAATGCCGTGTAATATTACGTCTCTAAATTAAAATCTAGATGTTTCATGGAATTTTTGATAATTGTTGTTCGTGGAAAAATATATTGATTTCGACAATGCTGTTTTTAAATAAGATAGTCAGAGCAGATGAGTGGAGGTGTTATGTGAGAGAAGAATGTGATAGTGGCAGAGACGTGGATGGGGTGTCCTTCATAACTCATTTTTTTATGCTTATAATATGTACATATATAAGGATCTATCATATGATAAAATTAGAGAAAGTCAAAGAAAAAGTTTAGCTTTGGGAGGAGGTAATTATGTTGAAGTCATTCAGAGAACCACTTTTTTGCATAATTCTCAGGTTTAGGTATACTGGTAAAACGTTATTGCAATTAAGAACACTGAATAATCCATTCATCTAAAACTAACTGCACTTAATTTCATATACGATCCATTTGCCAGGAAAAAGGCTTCGAAATTCATACATTTCAAAAATTAAATAAAGTGTTTTTTTTTTACACCTAGTGGGCATTTTATATTTGTAATACAACTTGTCTACCAAAAAAATAATATTTCTTGATCACTCTCAAGTCCTAACTAATTATAATAAAATAGTACAATAACTTCGCTATCCAAACTTCACAACAATATCATATAACTTTATCATAATTATTGCAAAGTCAATCATTGTGTTTCAAAATATATTTATGATATTTTGTGTTTGATATCCTGAAGTAAAGTTCGTAAAGGAAGAAATTGTATATTAAATGAATTACGTTTTCAGAGAAAAATGATGTATGGGTTTTGAAAATGTCTCTTATATAATGATCTTCTAGTCTTTGTAGACTGTAATAGTGAAAAAGGTAAAAATAGGGAGAAAATAGAAGAAGCTATGGTGGGGTTGTAAATAAAATCCTAGGTTTTGGTTGGAGGCGTGTCATAAATAAAGACAATTATTGAATTGACTAGAATATTTTGTAGAGTGAAATAAATGCATATATTATAAAAATTCCATGAAAACTCAACAATTTAATTTTTTTCAAGGATAGTTACGTTTTATCATCTACATAATCGTTGAATTTCATTGCTCATCTGAGATTTAAGTTGGCATTAGAATATCAAGAGATGCATATTACCTTATGCCAGACTGGCTGATTAATAGTCATCGCCAAGAGTTTGAAATTTTCTTAATTTGGTCTAATTTTTTGTTAGAATTTATGGAAATGGTAAAACCTAATCACAATAATAAATTCAAGAACTCTTAATATACAAATATATTAACTTTATTAAAGAAATAGTCTTAGGTATGTAGCACTATTTTTGACTTCATAATAGAAATCGCATCACATTAGTTTAGCTGTATAAAAGCGGTGTTTAATTAAATTTAATTTAATTGAACACCACACATACAGGTGTTTAATTAAAGTTAATTTAATCTGATACAAATCTCATTTTTCCATCTACTGGCAAACCAAAGTTGCAATATAATATCTTTTAATATCATTGTGGATTCTTTTAGTAAGCAACCATATTTTTCCTCACTTTTTAATTTTCAAAACTTCATAAAAAATATTACGTATTAACAAAGTTTAAATTGAGTAAAAAAAAAACTAATTATCCCTTAATTAAAAAAATATTATATTATATAAAAATAAATAAAAAATGCCATGAAATTATCTTTTTGTTACAATACAACAGGAATCTTACATTGTTTATTAAAAAAATTAAGACAAATCATAACTCTACAAAAGATATTTTAAATTTAAAGTGACACAGTGGGGAAAATGTGAAAAAGAGAATTTACATGCACTTAAAAAAAAAAGGAAAAATACTGTGGTCACGATCTAATCGTGTGGACAAAAAAAAGAAAAGTAATAAATGACGAATTAAATTAATGATTGAGTATAGTTTGGGTGCCTATGTTGAATTCCCACATAGAGATGTTAATATGTCAACACCACCAATTATGCTAAACTCCATGTGCTTCTGATTAATCACACATAATTGAGAATCCTCTTCATTCTAAATACACCTCCATCTCCTTTTCTCGTTCTCATTTTCAATACATACTTAATAATTTATTATTTATCATCAGTCACTTCAAGTTTCCGTGCATCAAAAGATTTATCCATACGATTAAAACGAAATTAATTATTATCAAACAAACTAAACTCACAATAATGTGGAACAGGTTAACACAGAAAATCCAAAGTGCCTTCACTTATTTGCGTTTTCAAGCAATCTTTTGCTCAACTTTATAGAGTTTCTTTAGCGTTACACATTCTATACCCAATCAAAAAATCACGCGAATCACGTTATATTTTGTTTAGGTATTAAGCTTTATCTATACCATGCAGCTGAAAAATCAAAGTCTAATCTCGTGCCAATTCAAATCTTTGGTATTATATATATACCCTTTTTTCATCGTCAATCTCTTCAAAAGGCAGCATGGTGAGTTTTTCCACTTTCAATTATGGTCACTTGTTAATTCCTACACTCTTTGAGCCACATGATAGTTCTTTCCAATTACCAATTTACATCCACGCTTTATAATCTCTGTTCAATCTTTTGACCTCACTAAATCACTCAAAACATCCATTTTTGGAATCCAAAATTCATTTCTGAGGTTTGATAATTTAAAATCTTCATTTGGGTCATAAAGTTTGTAATTAAATATGGTGGAGACTAGGAGTTATTACCAAATTTTTTGATCTGTTTTGTTTCTTACAAATGAAGAAAAAATAAATAAACGTCCGGAATAAGCATGTAATTAAAAGACAAATATTCATTTAGTATTGGGATAAGATAAGATTTTTGTTTTGTTTTGTGTGGTAAACATATGCGTGCTCCATGCATGCATTTTCTTGCTTGGATAACAAATATTCCATGTATACTTTCGAGAAAAACTTACGTAGCACTCTTTGTCTTTTTCTTACGTTGTTCCTCGTGTTAGAACATAGCAGTAAATGATCAGAAACTTCATCGGTCAAGTAATTTTTCTATCAAATAATGACTTTTTTAAAAATATGTAATTTTTTTTCTCTCCATTTAAACCCACGCCAGTATATTCCACTTATATTAATTGATTACGATTAAGATAGTATTATTCATGTGATGATCGCAGACATTGTATATTGTAGAATATAATCATTGAGTTGATCTTTTTGAAAATCTCCCATGAAACGACAAACACTATATATAGCACGTGATTAGCGATCAAAGGGGAGGAATAATAGGGATGAACAGGGAAATCATAGAAAAATGAGACTTTGCGATGAGATACATGGTAGGCTTTGGAGAGCAGAACCAGCATACAACGGCTAGTTGAAGAGCTCATTAATTATTTACAACTTTTAATCTCTTATTATAATATTTATAAACTACATATTCTAACTAAAACTTTTTAATAAATTTCACCGATAATACCTTTGATTTCTACATTTTGGTCATGGTTCTTTAAAGTCTTTAATTTCTTGGTAGTGAGATACATTATTTCATTTGTTAAGCTGTAGAGACCTTTTTTTTTTTCATTTTTCATAAAGTGACACCATATTAAATTAATTTTGTATTAATATAGTCATAATGTTTATCTCTGGAGTGAAATGGCAGAAAATAAATACTAAAATGTACTTTTATTTACTCAGATTAATCCCACTTCAGTATCAAAATAGTTATTTGGTAAAAAAAAAATTCAATTTCGTTACAAAAAAAATAAAAAATCGAATGTTCATAATTCTGTAAGAAAATAAATTTATTTCCAACTATTACTCCATTCCGTAGGAAATATTATCTTTCCCTTTTGGACATATTAATGCAGATCCATTTTCAAAATAGTTATTATTTTATACGCTATATTTTCAAAAAAACAAACAATAATTTCCTTTTGACAAATGCAAGCAAACTAATGGATTCAAATCAAAAGAAATTCAAATTATAGAAATATTTTCATCCATAAAATCAATTTCGATAATAATCAACAAATATTTGTGGGACTATATTGTTATAGACTCAAATTCTACTTTAGTCTTTTTTAATTAACAAATATTTGTGCAAATAGTCTCTCTTTTCTTTTTTTATTTCTCTCTCTCCCTCCCTCCTTCTCTTCACCCTCTCCCTCTCTCTCTCTTCCTATCTCCCTTTCTCTCTCCCCCTCTTCCCCTCTTCCTCTCTTCTCTCTTTCTCTGTCTCCCTCTCTCCCTCTTCCTCTTTCTGCTTCCAACCCTCTTTATCTGTCTCTCACTCTCCCTTTCTCCCCCTTTTCCTCTCTCTCTCCCACTCCTCCTCTCTCTTTTTCTTTCTCTCCCTCTTACTCCCATTCCACTTTATGTCTCTCCCTCTCCTCTCTCCCTATGCTTCTTTCTTTTTCATTCCCTCTCTCCACAAGCGTAACTATCAAATATGACAGAAAGACGTATGACCAAACTATCTAAAGAAAATAAAACGATGAGATGATCTAATCAAAGATCAAAGATTAAACGAGAATAATCATCCACTCAAAAGACTATAACATCTTAGATTCTACTCACAAAACCGATACAAAACAAAGTTTTTCATTCACAACTTAGATATATCTTGAATATAAATTAAAAGGCGTTTATTTGGAGAGACCATTTCAGCTTTTTATGTTTAATCCATAAAGTGGCTTATCTAATTTGCATGTACAAGATTTGAAGAGTCTTGACGAAACTTAGAGCTTCTTGCATATAAACTTCTTCCATCAAATTACCATATTTAAAGAAACATCGTTAAAGTCAAATTTCCTTATTAGGCACTGCCTTTAAGAGCTAATAGAATTTAGCTCGATTTTGTTAACAATTGAGCTGAACCTATTGGCATAATAACGATCTAGTTCCTCTAGATAAAGGTTTCCATTTCATCCACAACCCTATCAAGCAGGACTTGCATTTTCTCAATCAATTACATTAATTCCTGCAGCTTCACTCAAACATCCTCCCTTAGGTTGTTTCCTCAGCCTTAGACTTTGTCTCAGACAACTTTTGTAATTTCTATTCAGTGACGATAGGTTCTGAACTGTTGCAAGCCTCATTCTTGTTATACTTAAGAGCAAAAAAATAATTAGTGTTATTTGACGGGTTCTTCCTGCACCTACATGATTTCACGTGCACTTTCATATCTTTTAAATGCCAAAAATACTTTTGTCAGATTGTACTATTTGATAAACAATTTTTATATACTGGATTATATAGGATTATACAATTTGATACATAATTTTTTTTAATACGAAATTTTACAATCCGATATATAATTTATATAATTTCTTTTTTTAATATCAAATTATATAATTCAGTATATAAATTTGTATAATTCAATATATAAATTTTTTTACATTTCCAATTATACAATTCGTATATAACTTTTATATATTAGATTGTACAAATCAAAATATATTTTTCTATTCTAGATGATGGTGTAATTCTACATACACTTTTGTATAGCGAATTATCCGAAATACAAAAAAAAATTATATACTAAATTATATAATTTGGTATAAAAGAAATTATATACCGAATTATACAATATATAAAAATTGTATACCAAATTTTATAATATGAAATACAAAAAAAGTTTAAGGATATATGATTTATTCAATTTTTTTTATTAAGGATATAATGGTCAATTGCTGTGTCTGTAGAGGTGCAGCAAGAAACCGTCGTGTTATTTTTGTCCCAAGACTTCTGGGCTTATTAGTTTCCTTGGGCTTGAGCACACGGCCCAGAATTTGAAGCCCATGTAATAAATATCAAGTACGAGGCCCATTGCCTCTCTCTCTCTGAATCTCGATTTTCAGAAGGCACAAGCGAGTACTTTCGTTCTTCTTCTGCATCAACTCATTGTTAGAGGTGAATTTTCAGTGTTATCTCTTATCTCTCTCAAAATGTGCTGAATGTAACAGATAGCTCTTGAAGCTGTCACTTGCATTTTTGTTAGTTCTCCCTTCAAATCAGGGTTAGGGTGAGTGTATCTTAATTCATGATCTGATTACTTTCCATTTCTTTTTTGTGAAGGTTTCTTCATCTGGTGTTGTTTTTCTAATAGATTATGGCCTATGAGTTAACTGAGATAAAGAGTAAGAAGCATTGCAATGCTCGTTCTGTTTATAATTTATTGTAATTCAAGTGTCTGCACACGACACGATTCACACTGAGGATGTTTTGACATTGGAATTTTTCATAATCTCGCAGAGGCTGGTATAGGCCTGATTGGTTTCGGCATATTCTTCACATTTCTTGGCATAGTTCTCTTCTTTGACCGTGGTTTGCTTGCTCTGGGAAATGTGAGGCTTACTTTTACAATCTAAATTTCCGTAACACTTTCCTTTCGAATAGAGGTTGGTATAACCCTAATTTTTGTTTTGGCATCTATTATTGTGGAATCAGATATTTGCCTTGGCAGGGGTAGCAATTTTGCTTGGTTGGCGTTCTACGTGGGCACTTTTCACCAATAGAGCGAACTATAAGGCATTCTTCTCTCCTTTTGTCTTCGTAGTCACTAGTGGACATTTGTGCTAGAATGTCACTCACATGTTACACAGTTGCTTTTAGTCTTATGCGCCAGGGACATAGCTGCTTCTTGGCTTTTGAGCTGTTTGCTTTAGATCAAAGAACATATTTATTTATCATTTATAAACTTAAAATTTAATTGTGTTTATGCTAAACGAGATAGATTGCTTTGCCTATCATATAAGTGTGAAAGTTTAACGGCGATAGTCTGGTATCTATTAGTATCGAATAGGTGCATATATTTATATTCATAGGACAAGAAGCGTCTTCGGCTTGTCTTCTCTTATTTGTCTTTCACCAATACGTTTATCTGTTTGATAGTTGATACCCTAGTAAAATTTCTGTACAAAATCTGCAGAATTTTCTCCCCCAACCACACTTATTTCCAAACAATATTTGTGTACTGCACAATGGAAAATATCTGCTGTCAAATTCAAAATCATGTTCAGGACTTTCTTTCCTGCACTACAAGAAAATGCATGTGCCAGTTTTGATACATGGAAAAACTAATTTATTTTTGTCACACTGAATCCTTAAAAATTCCACTTTTTCTGACGCCTTAATGATTTGCAACATGTTGTTTTGTCTTCTGTTTGTGGACAATGATAGTTTGGAACAAATAAATGGAACTTTTCCCAGTTAGTTCCTCCTTGTCCGCGTGCCTGTACGAATTAAAGAATTGTCTGCTTTGGACTTCCTGCATCTCTTTCTGTGGTGAAACATTAAGCCCAAGAGATGTTTTTGAATGGATGTTTGCCTGATGTATCTTTCATCCTTTGATCTTGTACTACTGCATCATATATTAACCTTAGTTCTTTAGTGTTTTTCTCCACCTTGATATGCAATTTCCAAATTCTCTATAAATGAATAAGGAAACACTTTAAATGGTAATAACTAGTTTGCTTTGCCTTTTTTTTTTTTCAGGGCACTGCATCGTTTCTTTTGGGTCTCTTTTTCATTTTTGTGAGGTGGCCAATAGTTGGAATAATACTTGAAATATACGGTTTTGTTTTTCTCTTCAGGTTAGTTGATGACATTGGCATCCTTCTTGAACTTTACATGACTACAAAACTTATTCTACACTTAATATTGATGCTTTTGGTTGCAGTGGTTTTTGGTCTTCTATCAAAATGTTCCTCTACCATATCCCTGTTGTTGGATGGATTATACAGTTTATATCTCGTAAGTTTCCCTATGAAGATTCATTATCAAGATTCCATAGTAGTATTAATATATTTGCCTGAAAAATATGTTAATTTGATTAAATATAGATATTATAATTTTATCTAACTGCTAATTCAAATGAAGATAGGATGGTATTGGTCCTATAAGTGTGCCTATCAACTCACAATCTTTTAATTTGATTTAATTCAATATAGAGAGAGACTTAGCGCTATATATATATATATATATATATATGATTGTAAGAATAATGTCTGTAACATGTTCACATGGCATGTGGAATGTGAAGTAGAGTTCATTTGAGTAACATGATAAATGGAAGGAAGGAGTGGAGAGGACAGATATGAAGCATGAGGCCTATGGCCTCTAAGGAAGTGGAACCCTTGTATATTTTGTGCTATCAACACCAATACATCTCATCAACAATATTTACCGACACACCCAACATGCAATACATTCCAGGCCTATGGCCACGATGTACTGCCATCTAAGATTGATAAGTATTCAATTGCAGTGAATGATTCTGGTGTTAATAATTTTTAGGCCCTGATTGCCAGTCTTGTATTGGCTACCCACAAGGGTTGACTCGTGATAAGCAAGACTGTGACGAGGGGGCCATGACAAGTCCCACATCCTAAAGATGGGGAAACCCCGTAAAAACAAATATCAATAGTCTTAGTAATGCTAAAAACAAAGTTCATATTGATGTGTGATGGCCAATTTATTAAAAATATGAGGAATTTGCATTTAATCAAAATTGAAATAGTTGACATTCTTGTTCTGGGATTTTCTAAGGACTTATTTTACCTCATGTGTATGACGTGAATAGCTTTGCTACAATCGTTTATGATGATTTGGATAGTGCTTAATATCTGTTTCTACTGTGTTGCAGCTCCTTGATTGTCACATATAGGGATTTGATTTATTATCTTAGTGGGAAGTACGCAGCATTTATGTAAAAAAGTTGTACTTGGTAGCCATATGTTGTTGCTTCAAGGCTCGTGATGATTTTGGTTTAACTTTTAATGTAAACAAGAATACGAGGTGGTAATCCTGTCAGTTCTACTAGCATGAAGGCTTTTTACTGATGTCCAACAGAACATATGAAGATGGTTTATGTTAGGCCAACGTGCAGGATTAACCATTGTTAGCCTGTCAAGGCCTAGCCAAAGGATGTTAAAATTAGTTTTGTATATTTGTTATGACTTATGAAAGATTCATGGGTTATTTGTGTTGGTTGGTTGCAGTTATACTTTTCACCCAGTCAAAAGAATGAAGTCTTTGGATTTTTATATCTCTAGCTTTCATGAATGTAGCCTTTCTATTTAAACTATCCATACACAAAAGATTTTAAGAAGTGGATAACTATTTTTCAACAGAGGTTAAAAAATCCCAGTACCCGACCACGCTATTTAACATGGTAATACTGAAATTAATTTAACCTTTCACATGACCTGAAAACAGATTTGTGTTTCTAAATTTTAGCAAAATATGATGATCGTATCTTTCAACCTAACAAGTGTTGATGTAAGGGGGGGAATTATTTTGAAATGTAAAGTATAGAATTAGAGCCGATTAGAAAAGTGAGATGAAGATACTAATAATTAACTTGCATCAGAAGCATGCATTCTGTATCTCTATGGTTTGAGGCTGCACTCCCATGGGGCGATGAAATGTCTAATTTACCCATATCTTCACTTCGTCTTCTTCTTCCTCCACAGCCTCAGCACTCTACCTTGTTTCTCTTCATCTCCGGATCTATTGACTTCGGCAAATTTTTCAAAAAGTGGTATAATTTTTATTGGAATTTTTAAAATAGTGTATTTTTTTTATTCATTTCTGAACATGGGTAAATCTTTTCTTTCTAAATTTATTGTTAAATTTCAATTTTATTTTAAATTATTTCTATATTAGTAATTAAATTCAAAGATCCAACTTATACTTAATTTTACTAAATATATTTTATTATTAAATTTTAATTTTATTTTATTTTTCTTTTTTATATCAAGCTTCCTCTTAATTTAATTCAATATATAAATCTTACTGACATCATTTTTATTTCAACTATTACATATTTATCAATAAATAAAAACAGTTTTGTAACTTTACATTTATTTTAATTACCATGTAGTAATACAACACACCTGCCAAAAATAATAGAAGAAGAATGGGTGGAGAATATTAACCACTATAAAATTGTGCAGTATTCTAAAGATTTTAATTAACTCATTAATTCAAATCTTGACTGTACCACTAGTAAACTAAAATGGTGTTATCTTTTTATGATTTCATTTAATTCTTCATATTGATATGGTGTCTGGCAGACACTATTTACCCATATCCATAAATAAATAAAAAAGTACATTATTTTAAGAATTTCAGATAAAAATTACACTAGTTTGGAAAATTTACGATTGACCTCGCAGTCTAGTCATGGGATAAGTTCTTTGAGAAATGTCAGCAATATTTTTTTAAATACGAAAAACAAGCATTTTATTTGAAAAGAGTGTGCATTTGAAAATGAGGAAGGGTACTCCCCAAGCTTTCCAGCCACTGTAAGTGGTAAATGCACCAGTGGCACAGTCACAAAAATTGCTATACTTGATGTCTGAGAAGCTTGAATTCTTGATTGTAAATTTAGAATATAATATTTTGGATTGTCAAATTTGAAATATAATTTTTATTTTATATTTTAAAATGTATAATTCTGAATGTAAATTTGCATTGTAAATTATATATTTTAAAATATAAAAAATTATATTTTAAATTATATAATTTGTATCTTTTTGTTTTATATTTTAGAATATATAATTCAAAATATAATTTTTATCTTTTAGAATATACAATCTAAAATATACTAAATTATACAGTGAAATTGAATTTTGTTCCAAAAATTATACAATGAAATGGAAATTTGTATTTTGGAACGTAGATCCAAAATACAAATTATACATTTTGAAATAAAAAAAAAAAATTGATGTTTCACATTTTGGATTCTATAATTCCAAAGTGAAAGTGAGTATCCCAAACCACAGGGTAAATCTGAAAATTTCAAATTTGTGGAGGTGCAGGTTAAAATTATAGGAGTGTAGGATGAATTGGAATGGTATATGTTGGCCCAAGAATGAAGGAGGCTTCGGTCTTAGTTTAATGGGGCTTTCCCGAACCCAAAGGACAGATGTATGGGTCCCGTAATTAGAGCTAAACTGTACTAGATAGTCAAAATTACATTATTTAAAAGTCAAAATTTACTTCTAAGTATGTTATGAATTATGCAATCTAGAATACTATTTTGACATTTAGATTATAAGGTCTAGAAATCAAAATTCACTTATAAATTATGCTTTTGATTATGTGTTTCAAAATACTATTTCTTAAGTTTTGGATGGTACATTTGGTAAGTAAGCAATTATCAATTTTTAACTGAACAATTTGTAAACCTTCAAAGATTTCACAATCTGAAAAAGTTTATTGGTTACACAAAACTGAAAGAAATTCATAAAAGAACCTACCAAACTTCAAAATCAAACAAAAATGTAAATCTCTTATCCACTTTTAAGCTTCAGTATCTTCACTTTAGTTCAATCTTATTCCAAAATGAACTCAACAACCTAGTATGAAAATAAAGACCGCAAATCAATGTTACAACAAGAGCCCAACAACAGGACCCCACCACAAACCCCATATTGTTAGATTTTGGTGTGCACTTTTGAATTTTTTAAATGTTATATCCAAATTAATCAAATTATTTAATAAACAATGGTTTGGATTGATTTTTTTTTTTTTCTTTTGAATTCAGTTCGCTTAGCTTCAATTAATGCGACTATCTATTTCATCCCTATGGTTGAGGTTTATTTATTTTTTAAATAATGAACCTAGTCAAATCGTTTTAAACAGGTTTGTTAACCAAACCATTTTTATAAAGTTATTCATTTTCTTCTTCTGAAAACAGTTATGTTTTTAACAATATAACTTCTTAGGATTTATAGTGATGTACTCTATTTTGAAGCTTTTTTGTCTGAATTTATCATAAGCTATACAAGGAACTTTGTAGGAATTTATCATAAGCTATAACTTAATTCTAGTTCTTATATTCTTTTAAACTATAATTTTAGCTCTTGAATTTTTAAAAGTAGATGAATTCGGTCATGGTTTCATGTGGGATCCTTTATGACTATGAAGTGAGGAACAATATGAATGTGATGTCTTACTTGTTAGTCATTTCAATAAAATATATTTAATTTGACGGTTTAAGTGAGAGGCTGTTTCTTCACTCAAAATTGTCCGCCAGTTAGAAATTTTTGGGCATGCTAATTTCACCTATTTTTATTTTATTTTTTTTAAATTGAGAACATGAATCAATGAAAAAATGTTTAAGAAAGAAAACCAGATAAAGTTAATTATTTTAGGTGAAAAATCATATTAAATATAGGCTTTGTATCATGAAATAATTAAAATATCATATAAATTTTAAGATAGTTCTCATAAAAAACTTATAATTTATTACTATTAGTGATGATTATAACATTAATTTATGTTTGTAATGATGATAATACATTAGGTACATACGTTGTTTCAAACCCAAGAATCATTATTTTTTGGAAATCATAAATCCTTAAACTTATGATAGTAAATATTTAAAAAAAATGATTATATGTTTTATTAGAAAAAATAATATTATCAAATCTTTAATGATTATAGCCATATTAAGTGATTTAATAATATTTTTATCACAACAACTTTTTCAACTTGAAAAAAGGATTAATTCCTACCTTCTTCATGAACTATTTTTTTGGAAAACACAACTATTTTTTTTATAAAAATATTATTTTATGAGAATATTAAATCTTAATCATAAACCAAACAAATCTTTCTCAATTTTAAATTTTTAGAAGACCATTTTTTTAATGAAATAACGATACAATAACTTTCATCCCATATCAGAAAGGTTGAGGAGGGTAGATAATGAGCATAGCAGTTACAAAGTGTGTTGTTCGAATTTAGATATGATTGTGTAACACTTTCTAGAAAAATACCATACCAACCAATCAATTAATCACAGTTTGCAATTAACACTCATTGTGTCTAAACCTTCATTACAAATTTACTTTAGTCTTTACTTTCTCCAACATCAACAACTATAACTCCCATACTTTGTTTTTGTTCCTTCTTTTTTTATTTTCTTTATTTTCTCCATTGCTAGTGATTCACACTTGAACTGACTACACTATCTTTGTGGGAAAAAAATTTGTTCCGATTTTGATGGAAGTTTATTGCACAATACAGTTACACTCAACTTTCCATTTTCAATAACATCCACTAATGTTTCGGACATTTATGCTCTCATTTCATTTGTCTCACCCTCCCATCATGTACCTATTTTAGGAGACACGACATAATTGTTGTCACAATTAACTTCGTTTGGGTCAACATTGGCATTTAATTTGTACTTAAAGAAGTGGAAAAAGAAGAAGGAAAAGACAGAAATATGTAAGCTTGCACTTGCAATTGCACCACCTTCTTATAATATCACTATATTTTGTGTAATATTTTTCTTATTTTTATAAGGAGAATCCACTTTTCCGAGTAATGCTTTTCTGCCTTACAAGAGAAAGCAGCTTTCAACGTTCAGCATGCATAGTAGGAGCCAAATTACATGAAAAGTTATGTACTATAGTTTAGGGTTTTTCATTTCATATTAGAGAAAACAAATATAAACAACAAGCTTGTTAATTCTTGTTCAAGATTGGTGGTCACGCACCCATGTGCGTGTTTAAAGTTTTATGTCCTTTTTTGTGAGATTGAAACGATTTTAGAAGGTGTTGTGAATGAGAACAAAAATTGTTTAGAATTGACAATGAGAAGCTATAATTTGTGATTTTAAAAGTACTTAAACTGTGCAATGTCGTGTAAACTAGTGTCAAGTGGGCCAATTAAATACAATGTCTTCATCTTCTTCTTGCGACCAAGGAACCAAAAAGCTAAATAAAGCAAATTAATGGCGAACGTGGAAGCTCACTTTTGTCAAATAAATGCTTTAATGGGTTTCAAATACTCTTTTTTCATTCATCATCCCATGGTAAAACTTTCGTTTTTTTCTTTTGGTCCACATTACATTAAAACCTTCAAAACTTCCATATTCACGTGCCACCTACCGTATAACATTTATCTTCTACACTTATACCCGCATTTAATTTTTATGCATGGAAAATATAAACATTTTATATGGTCAACTAAACCAAAACTTTAAATAATTATTATAAATCTCAATAAACTCATCGTACATATCATTGTGTGATTATATGATAATATAGATTTTTTGTTGTCAATGCCTTTAAATTCATTTCTTGATAAAAAAACCTCGTATTCAAACTTTTGTTTGCTTGAATGATAATTTCAATACTATTCAAAATACTATTAATAATAATATTAATAGTATTATTATTCCTAAAGATTGGGATGGCATGGCCCCTACATATATAAGAATTTTATTTAAGATAACATGGTATAAATATATAAATAAATATTTACACAAGTATCCTTAAAATAGTAGCGATAATACAATTTGATAATGATAGTTCCATTAATTGGTTGATATAAAATAACACTATTTAAGTTGTTAAAACCTCTCTCTAAGTGAGGGTATTCATAGAAAAAAGAGTGTTGACTATATAATAATTAGATAATCAAGGTTTTAATTGTTCGCATCAAAATACTCTAGGTCTCTTTCACACATAAATTAGTATGTGTATTACATCGGTACATTGTTACCTTTGTACATTAGTGAATATGGAAACCCTAAAATTAAATATTGTTACCAAGTGATGATAAAAAAATGTTAAAGTATTGAAAACCTATTTCATTGTAGCCTCTAAAAAGATTAGCCTATGCAGTTTGTGTAGCTACAAGAAGCTTTTAAAGAGCCCTATAAGGTCCTACCTATGGAAGCATGTCCACATAGCATATGCATAAAGTGAGAATGATATACTTAAACATATACCTATTGATCATGTCCATCCCCTTTCTAGGCCTAGGAACTATTAAATATATTTAGGAGTAGAATTTGAAAATTCTAAATGGTGTGCTATATAATAAAGTTTCAAGAAAGATGGATCTTATTTAATAGGAAAGATGCATTGTTTTGGTTTTTTGGGTGCTATTACCCCCACCAAATGACATATATATTCTCTCCAGTAGTGTTATGTTTACTTATAACCAAGCAAAAAGGATCACCTAAAAATAAGCAAGCCTAGTCACTATACCTTCTACACAAAAATGGGTATATTATGTTTTTAATTATTCCAATGCTTACATCTTAAATGAACTCTTTAGTTAGTACCTGGGTGTTTTCAAGAGAATATGTCAGAAAATTATGTAAATAATCGGGAAGCTATCCATGCTACTCATGGGTTCCATATATTGGAATTTAGAGTACTTTCCGCAAATTATATATATATTTTTTGTTCTTGTGCTTTGGAATTTATTTGATAATTTTTTTTTGTTAATAGTGCAATATATTTTTTATGCTATCAATAAACAAATTCAAAGGAAAATTTCTGAGATCTTCATAATTTCATTTGTGCTCTAATTGTCTTTTTTTTTTTCTTTTTTTTTTCTATTAGCTAGCTAACGAAGAAAGTATACTATGTAAGGATACAAGGAGTAACCAGTTGGTAAGTGTAAAATCATAACTTATGTCTAACAACCATTTTCAATAAGAAAAAAACTTTGTATTTATTATGTAACTTTAACGAGAATCAAGTCAAAATACACTCTATACTCTTGCAATGGGTTATTATATTACAATCATAAGTAATTACGGACTGTTATTTCTTAAATCTTAAAACTGGGTTGAAGGTTTCTAATTACAAAATTTTTAGACTAAAGTACACTATTAATAATTTATTATTTCGTTTAGATTTAATTTGGTCATTCATTTAAAAAAAATACACTTTATCTTTTATATTTATTTAGGCATTTTATTTGTTTACATTTTATCAATGTTGAGATACTTTCAAATAATGATAACTTTTTATTCTGGAGTATAGTTTAGACCTTTTTTTTATTGGATTAGAATATACAATTTATCTTATCAGATTTACCTACATGAAAATTATATAACTCACCTAATATCTGAAAAAAAAGTTTTAAACAAAGTAAAAATAGTGAGAACTAGAAAACTGAAAAATCTAACATTAAATTCTTTTGCAGGTAGTCGTTATTTTTTAACTGGAAAATTTAATGGAATAGATTTCACGCTTTGAATCAATCCTTAGAATATTCAAAATCGTGTCTAAAATCGGAAATTATTGTTTTGAAAAAGGTAATATTGAATCAAATTTAGTAAAATGAAATAATGTTTTTAGAATATAAAAAATTTAAATAGAAAAGATAAGGAGGAAAATATATTTTGGTTTCTTTAATGATTTTATTCGACTGAGCTGTCGTTACAAACTTGACGCAGGGTTGATCTAATCACAATTTTTCAATCAAACATGTTAGTGTTAGTGGAGGTGTACTTGTAAAAGTTCACACTCCAATGCCTAATAACCTAATAATAAAGAGTGCAGATGTGAGAAAGAAAGAGAAAATACAATGACAGATGATCTATAATTATGCTTTAGAAGCTTCCCATGCAATTTGAAGATAGTTAATTAGTATCTTTATAAGTGGGAAAGTAGCTAATTATAAAGATAGTAAAATTTTGCCATCTTTATTTTATGAGGTCTAAAAATATTTTCGTTATATATTAAAAAATGTTAAGTATATATATCTAGAAATAATTAATTTAAAAAATTTTAATTTTAAAAGGTAAGACAAATTAATAATTGTTCCTCTTAAAAAATCAACCAAACAGGCATTTTTATTCAGTAAAAATATTTTGTAACTCTTATATTGAATCACATTGAAATTCATGTCAGTTTATCCGCTTTCCCAAGATAAATGCGAGACGTACTATTTATTCTTTCACAAAAATATCATATTTTACATTTTTTATTATTATAATTATTATTCAAACATATATTTCACATGTCTAAAATTAATTTTAAAAATAGTTGTTAATATACGATGGAGTTCCATCTCGATTAATAAAGACATAAGTGGGCTATAATATCACTATTTTATAAGTTTATTTTTGTGTTTTATGTTAGACATAAATTGATTATTAAAATGATAAAGTATTAGAGTCATTCAGAAATTATTTTCGTCAAATTTTTCATAACTAATATCTCATCATTGTTACACTTCTGTTGAATTATTCATAAAAATTTAGTGTCATGATTAAGATGTTACTGATTTTTTTAAAATTAAATTACTTAAAATATCATTATGAAAAAGAAGAAGATATAGATGAGAGCCTCTTTCAATATCACCATCTTCATTATAAATTGTTGTCCTGAAGGATTAGTAATATCATTAAATAAGAACAACACATGCGAATAAGTTTATTAAAAACAAGCTAAGAATCAGGAAACCTTTGCATGCTTAGACCAACCACATTCACACGAACAATTTTATTTGTAAAGTATTTTTGGAACTAAAAAGGGTTAAGAAAAGAAGAAGCAAAAAGTGAGATAAAACCAATAATATGTGATATTGAGAAAGAAGTGAGTTGAAAAAAATGTACGTGATGAATATAATATAACTCTATGAATAAAGGGAAGAACACTACACTGTCATCGTAGTCAGAAATAAATTAGACGCCAACCTTTTATTACTAAAGTTATGAGCAGCAACTCAGCACATGTGCATATCAAAACTAATTTAAACAAAACTTGGTCTGCCACACTATTACACTAACCCACACACACAGAAAAGTTATTAATAAATTTATGTATAATGTTAAAATTTTTTTTATGTTAGTATCAATAATTGAAAAACAATTTTCATAATTTCTTCTCAACAGTTCATCTCAGAAATCCATAGCAAACCAGTGAATATATCATCTTACAAATTCATAATCCCTATTTTCTGCACCCTCGATCGTGAACATTCCTCAGAATAGTACCTAGCCATTGAGTGAAAAAAAGTTCTGATGCTTATATATATACATATATATTGTAACACAGAGACTTCTATGTCTGAATTTTACACGAAAACTATATAAAAGTCGCTCTGGGAAAAGCTTGAAAACTTCAAACCTCTTCCATTATGGTGATGTATAGAGATACTGAGTATGTGATATGCATGCTATACTTCCACATGCACTCTACACACCTAAGAAATACTTCCACGTGCAAATTCAATTTTCATACAAGATGGACATTAGCCATTGGCCACTCACTGTATAAATTAGTAATTTTGTTAGATTAGAAGTTGGATTCTGTTGCATCATTTTCTAGATGTTTCCGCTATGTAGGCTTAGCTATTAGCATTGTAAAATCAGTCTTATTTTGTAAAATAAGCTAAAAATTAAAAGAATAAGATCTGTTTCGATAATTTATATGAATTTTGATAGTTTTTTTTTTCTTTTTCGGAAAATAGAGTTTGTTATTTCAAGAAAATATTTGAATTTATGTGTAAGTTTACATTATTAGTATTACTCTGAGGTTGTTCTCATTTTGAATATGTTCTTATAAAGCCGTTCGGGATAGATATTTTAGACCATTGGACGGTATTATTAGGTAATGACATGTAATGTGTACTTTTATAACTAATGATACATTAATTTTTGCATTGCTATTAATTTATTAATCCGTAGTGATAAACTTGATCAGTGGTAAGTTATAACTTTTAAACAAATGATATGAAATAATAAATTACCAAGTACGATAAAAATATTATATATATATCAATCATAATCAGATTTGTGTTTATATTAACACTTTTGTTTATGTGTTACTTATGTAGTTTTCTGTTTTTTTTTTCAATTTTCCTATTTTTTTATACTCATTCATTTTCTATATATCGATAATGTTTACAAATAAAAGTATGGAGTTAGCATTACTATCTTTTCTATGTTCAGTTTCTTCTTCTTCTGATGTGCTTTTGCATATTTATGCTTACATAATTAAAGTAAAAGAGATAACTACGATCAGGTCTCATAATGTTGCTTATTTTTTATCTTCAAGTTGATAAAATGTAAAGAAAATATTCAATTGAGTTGAAGCTGCTTAATCATCAAAAAGAGATTTACAATAATTATATTTTTAAGTTCCTAATTAAAGTCAATAAGAATATATGTTAGAGATCTTACATCGATCAGAGATTATCTCTTTCATTAGTTTATAAGTAAGTACAAATATCATTTTATAAACTGGTTTGTAAGATTGAGTTACGTTTAAAGTTCATTTCTGACAATGATATCAGAGCCTATTCTAACAATGTTGTTGAACTTATCAGGCCACCTACTATCGGGCCACCTGACCACCCTTATATATAAGTTTCACCCTCAAGTTGAAAAGTTTCAGCGTGAGGGAAGTATGTTAGATATCTCACATCAACTAGAGATGAAACTTAGGTTTAAAGTCCACTTCTGATAATATAAGAGACAATGTTTTATTTATCTTAACTAGAAGTGATTATTTGATAAAGAATACTCAATTATTAGCTAGAAGTGACTGCATTCCCAAAAAGTGTTTGAAGAGGTTAACCAAAAATAACTATGATTCAAAATATACTCGTAAGAGTTCACCAAGAGGATTCACTGAAATAATACTCGTTTTGTACTTTGTAATATTAGGTGAAAGAAATCTGTAAGAGAAGATTCTTAAACCGGGTTTGACCGAATAGAACGTGAAATATTATTATTTTTTTGAAAGATAAACTATTATAAAAGTATATTGTGTATTTTTTTTTCTCCTCATCTTTCTTGTATTACATGTTATTAATTATTTGAGAGTCCTTAAAAAAAAGGAAAAACATTTTTAAACTAGCCAATCTTTATTACTCTTATTTTCTTATTTGGTTCCGTATAACGTTGATTTGTATATATTAATTTTGGATATAATGTTTATCTATTGGGCTGCTTTCGATAGTCATATGGGTTATAACATTACAAGTTATTCATATTTAAACACTAATTTTTTTCGTATTATTATTATTATTATTACTAAATATGTATAAAGCATTGAAGAGGATGAGTGTAAAGAACATGTATCTACTTGAAGTGTAAAGGAAGAAAGTGGTGGATATGCATGCAATCGTGGGCGGCATACTAAAAAGTTGGTTATTGAATTGAATTCATCATTGCTTAGACCTCTCTACATAAAGATCAAAATCACTGATTATTCCGTTATTGGCATGGACCAAACAATGGGCAGCTGCATCACTTTCAATTCAAAATGTTGAACATATCTCAGATTCGTCTTCGTTTTGCCATCACTTTATAAATCTTAATGGGTTGTTTTATGAGTATCGGAGGAATGGAATAAGTGTTGCTTCTTTTACTTGGAAAATTTTACTAGTCAATACAAAGTTCAATGAATCATAGAATTCAGTCGTTTTACTTTGACTCTAGTTTCTATTCTTTGCATGCTATAGTAAAGAAATCTTAAAAAGGTAGAATCGAACATTCTTAAAGCCAACAAATTCCAATTGGATACCTCAGATATGGAAGACGAACAGACATACGTAAGAAGTTATACGCAAATATGAAGATATACTAATTGCATACCAATTGTAGTAAAGATATATACGTATATATATATATATATATATATATATA
>Ga0123340_1001015_pt1 | contig 21989 bp, 9 predicted proteins | sample SirMexnodulemix_FD_89961 | JGI IMG/M metagenome (GOLD analysis project Ga0123340, IMG submission 89961) | Root nodule microbial communities of legume samples collected from Mexico - Siratro Mexico nodule mix | ecosystem: Host-associated > Plants > Roots > Nodule | place: Mexico: Nepantla...
ATAAATATAAATAAATAAATAAATAAAGGATATGTTCATATAGCATGTTGATATATTTAAATTTTTAATTACAATGAATTCAGATATATTATTAATAAATAAAAATAATTCTGTATATAATACAAACATTCAATTATATTCCAAATTACATGTAATTATTTTATTCAAGTTTTTTCTCAATTAATATATTAACTTTCTGCCTTATTTACTTTTTTTTTTCTAATAGGTGTAAAAATGGATGTTTTAACATACATTCACCTTAATTCTGAAAAAAAAAAAACACCTTTAAAAAACTCTCTTTTACTAACACGTGAAACCAGTAATCCTGTAATAAATAAAGCTTAAAGAACATAATAGAAGTTTTTAACAGGAAGACATAATTTTTAAATTAAGATAGACATAAGAAAAACATATTATTAAAAATAAGACAAGTGTCTCTTTAATATTATGATACTTTAAATAAAAAATTAGTTAAAAAATTATCAAGAACTCAATTCTATTTTTCAAGAGAATAATATTAAAATTTAATTTATCCAAAAATAAATGTATTGTCAATTTATTATAATATTCACATTTAAAAATTAAATTAATTTAAATTTTCAAAATAATTTTAAGAATAAATAAAGAATTAAATATTTAAATAGAAAAAGGTCATGAGATAGGGAAAATTCTAAAATAAATCCATCACTAATTTAATCCTTGACATTATAATTGTGCTTTTTTAAAATGAAAGAGAATTGATTTAGCTCTATAGATAAAGATTGAAATCTGCAAAAATAAATTAATCGAACAGACTGATTTAAACTTAATTATAAAAATGAAACTATTTTGAAAAAAAAAAGAATTTTTCTATCGACATAGTCTAATTAATTGAAGAGTTTTTAGGACAATTAATTTATATTCAAATAAGATCATATTTTTATTTAATGTATTTTTTAAATACACGTAGGTCATTAAAAAAGTATGCATATAAATAAATTTTCAGCTCAACTTTCAAGTAAATTTCAATAAATTATTTTAGAAGGAAAATCAAATCATATATGAATTGTAATTAGTCCAAAAAATTGAACTGCTTGAAAAAATAGCAGCGGAACTCATTTAAAAAAAAAATCAATTAATCAAATACTTTGTTTAGTAAAGTGATTTAATTTGATTATGTTAGTTTCATTTTATCATAAGAACTGTGCATAACCTAGCCCAATGTGGCCATTGTGTTGGCCCTGGTCAACAACTATTTTCTTCTTCTCTGGCCAATTCGGCGCCATCACCAACAAATTCTTAGTGACTCTCAGCACTCACCGGTGGACACGAACGCCGCAACACGGCGTCGCTTAACCACCCATCCATGGCTTTTATCAAATCATGCGCACGCTTGCGCCACTCCCATTCACCGCTCCTACCCCGCACTTTCAACAAACACTGTTCTTCAGCTTCGCTTCCCGAACCTCTTCTCCAACCCGATCCAAACGACACATCCCAAACTCCAAACCTATCCCCCGAGGAAACCACCTTAGCCGACAAACTCCACGCCGCCATCAAAGATCACCACCGCAGAAACCCCACACCAAACCCTAACGCCGCTGCCCCCGCTCCCAACCTCAGCATCCCCGACCTCTCCCTCAACTTCTCCGCGCTCTCCGCCGCTCAAAAACCCTCCCCCGCCGTCGCCCGCCGCGTCATCGAGAAATGCGGCGCCGTCCGCCACGGCATCCCCTTCCTCCAATCCCTCGCGTTCTTCAACTGGGCCACCTCGCTCGACGGATTCCCCCCCTCGCCGGAGCCCTACGACGAGATGCTCGACCTCGCCGGAAAGCTGAGACATTTCGACCTCGCGTGGCACGTCATCGACCTCATGAAGACTCGCGGCGTCGAAATCAGCGTCCACACGTTCGCCGCCCTCGTCCGCCGCTACGTGAGGGCGGGATTACCGGCGGAGGCGGTGCACGCTTTTAACCGTATGGAGGACTACGGCTGCACCCCCGATAAGGTTGCGTTTTCAATTGTGATTAGTAGCTTGTGTAAAAAAAGAAGGGCAAACGAAGCTCAATCGTTTTTTGAGAGTCTCAAGCATAAATTTGAACCTGATGTTTTAGTTTACACGAGTTTAGTTTATGGGTGGTGTCGTGCTGGTAACATAAACAAGGCTGAAGAGGTGTTTAGTGATATGAAGATGGCTGGGATTAAGCCTAATGTTTATACTTACAGCGCTGTGATTGATTCGTTGTGCCGATGCGGGCAAATCACGCGTGCTCATGATGTTTTCGCCGAGATGATTGATGAAGGGTGTGCTCCTAATGCTGTTACTTTCAATAGTTTGATGCGGGTTCATGTGAAGGCTGGGAGGACTGAGAAGGTATTGCAGGTTTACAATCAGATGAAGAGGCTTGGTTGTCCTGCAGATACCATTAGCTACAATTTCATCATTGAGAGTCATTGTAGGGATGAGAATCTCGATGAGGCTGTGAAGATTCTGAATTTGATGGTGAAGAAAGGGGTTGCTCCAAATGCCTCCACTTTCAATTGTGTTTTTGGGTGCATAGCTAAGTTGCATGATGTGAATGGTGCGCACAGGATGTATGCTAGAATGAAGGAGCTGAAGGGCCAGCCCAATACGTTGACTTATAATATATTGATGAGGATGTTTGCTGAGTCGAGATCTACCGATATGGTTCTGAAAATGAAGAGGGAAATGGATGAGAATCAGGTTGAACCGAATGTTAACACCTACCGGATTTTGATTTCGATGTTTTGTGAAATGAAGCACTGGAACAATGCTTACAAGTTAGTGAAGGAAATGGTTGAAGAAAAAAGCCTGAGACCGAATCTGGCCGTTTATGAAACGGTTCTGGAGCTGCTCAGAAACGCTGGACAGTTGAAAAAGCATGAAGAGTTGGTGGAAAAGATGGTTGCGAGGGGATTCGTCACTCGCCCTTTGTAGAAGTTGCTTCGTCCTTAACATTTTTTAGGTGAGTATTTAAGCATCCAACTAGGAACACAAAAGTTGATATTTGTTTATTAATTGCTACAACTGAGACACAACACAACGAGGGTTTTTCCATTTACCCCAAAAAATGTGTGCCTTGTTCTTTTAGTTTAGGTGCTCTAGTCTCTATTGCTATTTTATGTATCCTAGTGTAGATCTTGGAACGTGATGGCCATGATTTTGTGGCCGAAATTTAGGTGTTCATGAGGGAAATGGCACATATGTGATTTGAAGCATTTTGTTGAGCCTAACTGATAAATGCTGTTCTTGTGGCTGTGATGGGAACTCAATTGAGTACTTGTTCTGTTCGTGTGATGCGAACCAGCCCCACAATCCTTGTAACTGGTCGTCATGTTTTTATCAGATTGGTAAACTCATTTTCACATTCTTCGGTAGCTAACTGCAGAACTGTTTTGATTAAGCTGCACATAGACCCTATGCTGCCGCATAGGTGGTCAATGTTAGGATTGGGTTATGTTAGGTTTCACGAAATTCATTACCCAATCGGATTAGTATTCATTTTCTCTGAACGGAATCAACCTGATCAATAGAGGATTGGTTTAACGTGAATTAAAAAAAAAAAACTTATTTTATAAATTAAAAAATATTTTTCCTCTTTACCAGTTTATTTTGGTTAACTTTTTAATATCTTATATGCATATTAACTAAATGACGCGTTTGGGTAAATTAAATCAAATCTTAAATTGAAAAAAAAAAGTGAAGAAGAGGTAGTAAGCATTGTTATGAAGATAATCGAAATTCATTGGGTAAGTTACAATCTTGATTTTTAAGACGTTACCGTTTGAGTTTGACACTATGAAAGCAATTCGTTTCTAAGAATGTTCTTACAAATCAATATTTATTTTTTTTAACAAAAATAAAAATTGATTCCATATTACAAATCAATAATTATTCTCTCAACAAAAACAAAAAGTAAGAAAAAATAGTTTACTTCTGAAGTAAAAAGTAGATAGAGTTTTTAAACATGAAAATCTAATATTTGAAAAAAGTAGTTTAAGAATCTATGAATAAGTTTTGTATTAAAGATTCGTAAAAAAATGTTTGTGAAAGGTTAGGAAAGAAAGGAAAATAATATTTAATATGTGATGTTTTTTTTTAATTTTTAATATTTTGTGAAATATCTACAACTAATAAATTAGAAATACATTATATAATAGTTGGGTTTGGGTGGATTTATGGATTCAATATTCAAAATTTAATATTCAATTCAATGAATTATGGTTTGATTGAATTGACTTTTATTTAAATAATATAAAAATTTTCAAACCATTTGGATTCATGAATACTTGTCTCGGAGAAGTAAAAAAAGGGATACTCGTACCTCATAACTGTTAGTTTTCTTACTATTATAAAGGTTCAATTTTGATGACGCTGACAATTTGATACCTTAATGAAAAATAGTTATAGAGCATTGTATTCAATTGCAAAAGTCAGAAGTATCTATGCTAATGTGACTTTTTACTGTAGTGTCACGTCATTCGTTGAATTTTAGATGTTGATAAATTGGTTTAAACCCCACAAAAATGAAACCAAATTTGAAAAATAAAATATTACAGAATTAGATTCGAATTTCAACGATAATACGAGAGGTAAAACCACAATTAGGACTATTAAAACTTATATTTCATAGTTTTTATGACATTCTGCAAAGATTAAATATGTTCTGCATTCATTCAAACATAAAAGTTCTGTTTCTGGCATCTATAATTTTTTTTTTCAGTTTTATGATGTACTGAAAATTTGCCATCAAATTGTTTTGGTTCTTGACGAGATGACAAAGACTAAAAAATAAATTGTTATATTATTATAATATGAATGCATGAACTAAAAAAATAATGTATTTACATGAATTAAAAAAATCTATTTTATATGAACATGAAAAACATAATCATTACATTTATAAGAACCTAAAACATGTGGACAGTCCTCATTGGAAGCTGTAGAATCGTCATGCTCACAAAAACGGAACCTATTGATTGAATAATAAATCGCAATTTATCCACCAAAGTTACATATTAGAAGTGATTTTTTACTATTAGAGCTTGCGAGTTAACAAAACCATGCAGTTCTCAAATTGGATAGCGAATTTTGTGTGGTAGGTAATGCATCAATCTTTGCCAGATCATTTTGAGAAGTTTTGACTTCCCTGTCAACGTTTGCCGTCAAAAACAATCAACGGCGCGTAACTCTTTATGACTTAGAAATTCGTCATATGGCAATCAAATAATATTTTTTACACACTTTTTTTTCTTCCAAAATATTAATAGAGTGTAGAGTTCCACGATAAAAAAAAAACGTGGAAACCCATCACTCGCACGTGTTGATTTACGTGGATGTGCACGTGCTCAATTAGCTGTTTCATCATTGTATATAGTTCAATAATGAATTTGACGACAGAACATTAGAGTTCAGTGTTGTGACGCAGCAACGGCCACATGCCAGAATGAGAAATGCTCAATTATTGACATGTAAACACACTCGAAAATAAGTAGAATCAAACAATAGGACAAGGACAAGACATTTTTCTTTTTATAAAAGCATAAGCATACTCTAAAATACACGACAAAGTGAACTATAAATTTATTGAGTTAAAAAAGTTCAACAGAAAATTCTAAATAAATAAAGTCAGAAAGTTTAGTTTCTCACTTTAAAATAGTAAAATTAATTACAAATCACCCTTTAAACAGTATCATTCATTTCTTTTAAAATAATAAAAATTCCTTCATTGTTCCTACCTGTGAGCCTTGGCTTAAATGTTTATATTTGTGGGTTTGAAAGTTATGCAACGGCCATTTTTAGTATAGTTCAAGTGACAATAAACTCGATCTATACGAAAAAAGGTTTTGATTGAAGCTTGTAAATTTATCAAAAATAAAGGAGAGAGTTTTGTTTCTTTAAACAAGTTCACCTTGCATTAAAAAACGAGTTTAGGTAAAACAACTTGAATTAATTAATCGGGACTAAAGATATCAAAATTTATCAGAAAAAGAGAGATGACACAGTTTAATTTGTTTGTTTTAATTTGACAAAGTAAAATTCAAGGTTAAGTAAAAAAAAAATAGAGTAATTATTTCATACCAAATTAATACTTATAAAACACCCAATGAACAATCTAATTAACGCAGTCCAAAGAAAAGAAAAGAATCTTTTCCGAGGAAAATATCTTTCTATTTTAACACTTATTATTATTATTATTATTATTATTATTATTTTATTGTTTTATTATTAATCTATTTATTTCATGATTATTCAAAAAAAAAATCCATTATAATAATATATTTGTGTGTGTATATAATACACCAAAAAACTTGTTAACCTTAATTGAAGATTTTCAAAGCGTTTCAAACATCGACAACTGATCATTAAAAATTCTGATGTGAAACTTTCTGGTATAATCCACGTTTATGTAGTGACTCGAGTTGTCTTATTTTACAAAAACTTGGTCTTCTTTAATTTAAAATTTCAAAAACCACATGCTCCGTTCAATGATTTAGGTCAAAACTTAACAAGTCATAAATGGACCACATCAAGGGCGCAAAAGACACAAAAAAAAATATTATAGATATAAGTATATTTTAAAAAATATAATAAAATAATATACTATTAAAAAGAATAAGTGAAAAAGATGCTCCTATATTTATTGTATTTCTCGTTCCTTATTTCTTCAAAAATAAAGATTACAGTAACTCTATCTGTTAGACGAAGAAAATGACACTAAATCAGCTGCAAGTTGTTTCACTATACCTACTTGGTGACCCCAAGAATGTCCACATGCCACCGCACCTTTTTTATAACAAGGGTTGAATAATTTTGGTTACTCGTTCTACGATTAGATATGTTATTTTATCAGGTTGATTTAAATGATTGACATCATATTTTGAAAGTTAATTAAATACTTACATATATTTTTAGTCATCTATTCCAAGATATTTTATTGGTCTTCTAATAAAACATTTTTTTTATTTTTTTATTTTTTACGCAAAATGTTATTTTTAGTCCATAATATTAAACAATATTGGTGACATTTCAGTTAACATGCATTGATATAAACCTTTCTCACTTTAATTGTAAGTTCAATACCAGCCAAAATCTTTTTATTAAAATCAAACATTTTGTAACCATCAATAACACAAGCCTATTTCTAGGAATTAAAAATAATATTTTGCAAAATTTAATTCCTATAAAATAAAAATTTTAATTGAAAAAATTATCCGCAGTTTGGAGTTATAAAAATATACTTAACCTAAAATATAATATATCTCGTAATTTAATAATAGTAATAATAAATTGTAGTTATGTTACTTACGCTGATTAGCCGAAGCAAACAGCTGTGTTTTATTTGCCGAGTCACATTACTGGTTTTCTTTGACCAAACCCTTTCGCAATTACCCACCTTTCTTGACACAATCAATCATTAATAAACTAATAAAAAAAGACACAAACAAGTTCCAACGTTATCCTTCGTCAACAATCCAAGGTATATATAAGTAGAATCCATCGGTTTAAAACAGAACACAGAATACCAAATACCAAAATCCAACAACACCTTAAGCTTCTGCTGATCTTTCACAAATTATGGTTATGGAGAAACAGCTAAAACTCAGGAACAAAATCTTGAAGGCACTACCAAAAGCAGTTGCAGCAGTCACCATGACATTTCAAAACCCTCCCTTCAGCCCAGGAAGGGACCATAAATCAAAATCTATCGTCCCCATGATACCCCATGAAGCTAGAAGAAAGACCCACATCGATGGAATTTATTCTCAGGAACCCACTTCACCGAAAATCTCGTGCATGGGACAGATCAAGCACAAGAAGAAACAGATAAAGCAAGCCAAGAAGACTAAGAGCATGAACAGGCGAAAAGAAGCCAAGAACGTTGCTTGCAACAAATCATCGTCTGCTTCGAGAGACCCAGAGGTAAAGAAGCACGCTTCAAAGTTTCAGAAGATGATATTATTCAACTCGGCGAAGCCAAAATCTGAGGGAAGGAAATCCAATGCTTCTGCTCCGGGAGATATCAGTAATAGGGATCATGGTCTTGGTGAGGCAGCACGTGCACCGCACGTGAGTCAGATGAGAAGGTTTTCGAGTGGACGTGACGCTCTTGCTGGTTTTGATTGGAGGGTGGCTCAGGTGGCGCCAGATGAAGAGGAAATTGATTACTATTCCGATGATTATAGAGTGGATAGTAGTGATGGTGAAGAAGAGGAAGAAGAGGTTTTGATCCCTTTTTCTGCACCCATTTTGGTTGGTGGTGGTGGAGTTGGTGTGCTTAATTTGAAGCCACGCAAAGAGATTAACCTGTGGAAGAGAAGAACCATGGCTCCACCTATGCCTCTTCAATTGCACGGGGCAAACTGATTCGTTTGCTCGTGACAACAATGTACGAAGATTGATTTGTTCTTTGTTTTGGTTTTGAAACACTTTTTGTGACGATAAATATTTAGTTACAGTCAAATAATGTAAAATTGCAAGAGGTTGTGGTAGACATGTATGTACTGTACAAATATATGGGATCAAAATTGTGATATTTACTCCAATCCAATCTAAAGTTTAGAGATAAAGAAGTTTTAACAGTAATTTCTGGATGCAAGTTTTAATGTTATGAAAATATCATTTTCCACTCATTTTTTTATAGACAAATATTTCACAATTCCTCTTAGTGATAAAATATTATATTTGTATGACGAAAATAAATTAAATAAAATTTTGAAATAAAGTAGTAATAATAATAATAATAATAATAGTAATATATATAGTTGTTGAATAATTGAATAAAATATAGAAGTGGCATCCTTGAAGTTAAGGTAATTGGGGTTTTATGCTTAAAGATGAAAAGAATATACTTTATTTATTCCTTCATCCTAAACACAATATTATAATTGTGTAGAAACAATAACTAATTAAAAAAATAATTAATAAATTAGATATGGAATGTATATAATTTTATTTGATTTTTTTAAAATAAATGCTTTTTTTTACAATATTTGTGAATATGAATTAATTGTTTGACCTTACTCTATATTTTTAACTTGTTAATTGATTTCATGAAGTATATTTTTTTAGTTTACTAGTATAGTTTATATTTACACATCGTAAATTTATTTTGTGTCTCAACTTTCTTATTGTTGACCTCAATTAGATAATAACCAATTTAACCTTTAATAAGTCATTCAATCTCGATTAAGACATTATTAATTTAATCTCACTTAGAATATTGTCGATTCAATCTAGATATAATCAATTGATATCAGTCAAACAATTGTTAACTTAACCTTAATTAACATGTTAACATATGGTCAACTCAATCTCAACCAATTCATTATTGACATTATACCAGTTAAAGCTTCCTAACCCAACCTTAATTGAAATAATTTTTTTTACTCAATCTTAATTGAAAATTTTTCAAAATTAGTGTTCAGACACTTATTAAATCTTAGTTAGTTTTTTTTTTTTTTATTGAGCTCTGTGAAGATATATTTCTATCAATCATCTTTTAGTTTATTTCAATCTAAAGTTCATCAAATAATTTTTTTTTTGTAGTTTTGACTAGAAGATTTTTCAACTCAATTTGAACTAGAATATTTTAAACTCGTCTCAAATTTAAAACATCATTCCTTTAGTCTTAACTAAAATATTTCTATTTTCTTAACGAATAAATATTCAGTTGGACTTCAACTAGAATTTTTAACTTATTTTTTTCAAATTAGTTTATATTTTAAAATTAGTTTTGAAATTGATTTACAGTTTAAAACCAAACTGGATTTGATAAAAAAATATTTTAAAACCAAATTTAAACTATTTTTTTAAATTGAAAACATTTTTGTCCAACTAAATATCGAACCATTTAATCCGATTTTATGTCCTCCCCTCGGCAACATAAATACCCCATAGTTGAACGACCAGTTAGCTAAACTTGCCACGGGCCAACAATCAGAATTTCAGGCGAAAACCTGTAGCTAGGCTAAGCCCGTTACTAGTTTCTTTTTGCATTACCATATTTCCCTTCTGCACCTCTATAGGCATGAAAATTCCTTTTTCTTCCTCTAGTTTATAATAAAAAATGAATTCCGAATCATATAATCTAAAAGTTATTTTAATTTTAAATTCCACGACATAAAATTAATTTTTTACATGAAAAATTTTTCAAATCACAATGTTTTGAAGTCATTTTTCATAAAAAAATTATGGATTATATAATTTAGAAGTGTCCCAACACTATCCAAATTTCTAAATTTAAAAAAGATTAATGTAGAAGATTGAAATTAACATAAATACCTAATTTAAACTTTACATAATGAGTTTTAAATTATGCTTAAATTATAAAATGATTCATTTAAATATTCTAGTTTCAATCTCATTTAAACATAAATATTTAAACCGAGTGAGATAATAAAAACTCGTAATAAGAATTGTTTTTATTAAAACTGTATATGATTGCAAATTGTGATATTTTTATCATGTTGCCCGAATAATTTGAGTAACACAATTATTTACGTACAAAAATATAAATTATATGTATTTTTTCCATCATGATACCTGAATGTTTGAGTAAACAACTCACACGAACCTAAAACAATTAAAAAAACTTATGCATTCGCTATATTTTTTATTAAAGATATTCAAGCTGGTTTATATCAAATGCTAAATTCTAAAACTATTAAATTATATTGTGTCCCAAAAGAATGTTAAAGAATCTTCTCTGAATATAGGTTAACACATATACAAATTCCACGTGTATAAATTGAAATGTAAATATAATTAATTAAATGATTTCCCATTTTTTATTTCTATAAAATAAATAATTAATAATTTTTTAAAATTTTATTTTCTGTTAAATTTTTCTATATAAAAGCATATTTTATTATGAACATGTCATATTCTTTTAACAAAATTATCTTTCAAAAATTTGCCATCAAAACAATTATTAATTACTAATAATAATTATTTTAAAACTAATTACTAATAAACAGTTATTTAATACTAGAAAAATAAGAGATAAAAGAATAGAGAAATAAAAGAATACAAATTTTAACTACAAACTGATGCCACTCAATTTGTGCTAGTATTAAAAGAAATTTGAAGTACCGGTATGACCAGCGCTCGACACCGCTGATAAGGCGTCCGACGTAATTGAAATCCTAGAATGACATAAGTGTACTAAAATGATGTTTATATTATATGTTTATCGAATACAAGTAGTATTTTAATTGCTTAATATCAATATTATATTTAAAAAAATCTAAAGTAATATCTATACAAATTTCTTGTACATAACTACTTACTATACAAGTTAACTGTTAATACAACAAGTTTCAAATTGAAATCGTAACGATTTTTAAATATTTTTGCTTCTGCATCGCATATGTATATGCAATGTACATAGTATAATTATTATAATTCACAAACAAATATATATAAATTCAATGATTATATTAAGACTTCACTTATAGCTATAATTTATAAAATCCATATATCTTTTACTAGATTTTCATTTATTTCAAACATCAATATCATTTTGAATCATTTAAAGCACAAATGGATCTATAATTTATATGGCACATAAATTTATCATCTTTTCAAAAACTCATATTAAGTTAATTACCGTCAGATATTAATATCTAATTCAATATTTAAAATTATCAATAAATTTAAGAGAAATCTTAACATCTAATATCCACTTACTATTAACTATTTTTATATATATGAATTCTCTTATTTTTATTAAAACATAAATATTAATACTTAGTAAACAATCAAACAATAATTTATATGTTATCCCAAATACATAACTTTAATTCCAAACACATTTTATTATTCATATTAATACTTACCATTGAATTCAATTCACAATAGGCTATCCACACAACTTTTAAGATCTTTTATATTATCAAAGCATATACTTACCTACTAAATTATCATATTCTACTGTATCAACAAAGATTACAAAACATATAAAATTTACTATTTCATGAAAGTACGTTAAATTTCATCAAATAATCTTCCTGAATTTTATAACATGTATGATGCATCATGTGCTGCGAGTTTTTAATGTTCCTCCTGACTTTGTTTGTATTCATCTGCCAGCAGTTTTTTGCTGTTTTGTTTGTTCGGTAGTTTCTTAACGTGTACCATTTGAATTAACTAAATCTGGATTCTTTAAATATGCAATTGTAGGTCCCATAACACTACTAGCTAAAATCTCCATTTTATTATTTGATTATATTTGGAAAGATAACATCTTCATCAAAAGGAAGATAAAGACTTCATAACAAAGTATAAAAGTACTTTTCGCCCAAAAATTTTAAGCATTACTTTAAAATACTTTCATAAAATCATTCACCATCTATAGCCCAAGTTTTCAAACTTGGAAGGTGGATTGCGATATTTTCGTGGTGTAAATGACGCATGAATCATGATCATATTGCTCATACCCGTGCCTCTACTTTCCATGGAGAGAAAAGGAACCTAAAATCTTCCACAAAGTAAAAGATCCTTTCCACAGAAAGTGGTATATGGTTTTTTTTTTCAGAGATCCAGATCCTTTCCACACACACAGAAAGAGCACCTTAATTTTCCAAATTGATGCTTTGATGTAAATGCTACCTGTGTAATAAACAGACCTTTTTCACTTAATGGGTTTAGTGGTTTGCACATGCCCCTGTCTGAATTCCATTAGGTGATAGATGAGAAATTTAATTTCGGTTTAACAATGAATTTAACCAAAACTATCTTCATGTTAAATTCGCGTTTTCTATTTAAAACCATTCATAATGGATAATAGAGGCTTGATATCACATAAATTTAAAAATTTTATATTAAAAATACTTAATATTAAGATTACGTCACTTTATATAACAAATTATATTAGGATTATGTGACTGCTTAATTCAACTTCATATATTCATTGAATTACACATTAATACTTAAAATATATATTTTTTATTAATATCTTCCCTCTCTGACGTATTTCTTTTTAAATAAATACTAACAACGATGTTTAAATAAATAATTTCTTGTCATATATTTTAATTTTATTAAATAAAATTAAACAATACTCATAAGTAATTCTCTCACTAATATAATCTTTTAAGGTACACTTAGTACACATAATCAAAGATAGTGACTTAAAACTTATGAACATGCAATCCCGTTAACTTTTAAGACCATCTAAAGTCAGTTTTAATGAGTAATATCGGCCTTCAACATCAACGATCGCCAAATTGATCACGAAAAAAAACCCGAAATATATATATATATATATATATATATATTTAAAGATTTTTTATTTAAGTTAAAATCCTATCGCTCAAGCGATGATGTTTTTATTACTCGCGATTTTATTACTCGCGACATTGTCGTTCAAACCAAAAAAATAACAAAAATAAAACTCTTTATTCGAGTTAAATTTAGCTTAAAAAAAAATCTCACTCATATATTTTTTATAATGAAGTTATAAAGTGTTTTGGAATTGAGTAATATTATGTATATATACATATAAGTAGATGAAAAAGTGTAAATATGTTATTTGATAAATGATGAATATTATGATTAATTGTTTAATTGATAGTTTAATATTGATATTGTGAGATGTATATGGTGTTGTATGTAGGATGCGTATACATTTAAGGTATTGAGAATATTGTCAAGTATATGCTTAGATTCATATGATATGTGATTGTATTATATATATAGTATTGTATTTTGCATCTAGATATAGTTTTGTATTGCACTAGTGTACGGTGAGAAATATATAGGATGATATTTGTACTATCAAGCATAAAAGTTGGATTATTTGATAACACACTCATCGCTTTTACATCAAGTACATGATACCCTATTGTTAGGTATCTAAGTGTGAGTCTAACTCTCACATTGAGTAGAAATGATAAAGTTGAGTAACATATAAGAAAGAAGACTCGTAAACCCAATGCCTTAAAGGTTTTGAGTTGAAGTTGGTGTCATTCTCTTATATAGGTTAGACTTTATTCTCATCCTTGTTTAGCAATGTGTCCCATTTAAGTTTGTAAATAGAGTTGACAAATAGAATGCTCGGTCCCTTATGAGAGATTTTTCCTTTATATAAATGAAATAGTTCAATGAGAGGAGAAAAAAAATTTTCTTAGAAAGTATACAATAAAATACAAAAACAAAACTCATTAAAGAAAGAAATATTTTTGACTTCATTAATTGTCTAATCACATAAACCAAAACATGAAATACTAAGAAACAAAAAGAAATTATTATGTCAATGTTTCTTATAACATATATGCAAAAAAATAACCACTTTAATGTAACGAAGTAAGGAATTGAAATTGGATTTTATCAATGATACATCAATTTGGTATTACTCTTTGATTGAACATTGTTATTATTACGAGTCTTTCAGAAAATATCAAGTATAATAAATTATTTTTAATCACTAAGATACGTTTAAGGATTATTATATTCTTACATAAAATATATTTAAATGTATTTTAAGAATTATATGATTTTCTATGAGATAAATATATTTTGATCGAACTTTTATGTCCATATTGTATGAATGGTATTAAAGTTTATTATTATTATTATTATTATTATTATATTAGTTTGCAAGAAACATTATAGATGGTAATTATAAAGGAGATGATATAAAGATCCAGAAATTTATATTGTTTTGGACAAAATTGGTTTCAATGTATTGGTATACGATGACATTAGAGAATATATATATATATATATATACTAGAATTTTAGTAGGATTTACATAAATTATTATATTTAAAATTTTAAAATAATAATGTAATTATTATATAACTTTTAATTATATATACTATGTCTTAAAATTGTAGTTGTATATTCCTTATGTGATGGAATTATATAGATAATCAATTATTTAAGTTTACAAGAAAGACGACTAAAAAAATAAAAGTAAAAAAACATTTGCATTAATATATTATTTTTAACTAAAACAAAATTATATTTTATTTTAACATACAAACACTCATTTTAGTTATAATTTTTTTATCCATTTCTATCTTTTTATTTTCTTTCCTATTTATTCTCTCATTTCATTTCACTTTTTTCATTTAAAGAGAGAAAAAAGACAAATTATAATATAAATATTTCACTTTAACATTGTCATAAAATTAAATTTATAAAATACTTGTACTTTCGCATTAAAGTAATGCTATTTTATCCCTCTTTCACTTTTGAAACTATTAAAGATTATAAGATTTACAATGTCATAACACTCAGTAGTTATATTTCATTAGAAAAACTATTTTATCATGAGTACGTATGACGTGAATATGTACATACAAGTCACCACTTAGAAACCTCAACATTTCACAGGGTAAAAATTTCTGGATAGGTAGTTACTCAAGGTGGGGCTTGTACAAAGAATAGTCAAGATATAAACTTTACATTATATAAAAAATAATACTCTCAACAAAATAATAACTAGAAATATTATTTGAGTAAATTAAAAAAATACATTAACTATATTTTAATCTTTTAAAAGTAAATAATTTAATAATACGTGTTTGGAATTCCTAAACTTTAGGTCAACGTCTATAAATTTTATAAATTTTTCCAATTGATGCATTTTTTGTCTCTATTCACTATACAACACAATCTCATCCTATCTTTCATATTTCATAACTTAGAGTTGAATAAGTCATGTGTAAACTCAATAAAAACATTTAATATATTTCCAAATTTTATCATCAAGATCTGTTTGCAAGATCTAAGTGTCAGAATCAACAAATTGTTGTCGCGAAGTCTGATAAAAGCTTATGAATGCAACGAGAGAAGAGAGATTGATACTCTTGACACATGAACAAGAACAATTGTGTTTTATTCCAAAAGGACATATTTCTTCTCCTTTCTAAAGAGTCGTGTTCACCATGTATACCAAAGATCTTTTAAGAATAAAGATCATGTGACTTTTATAAGATAAATTTTAAATCATGAACTCGATTATAAATAATTTCACTTTTAGATCTAATTGCCACACACTAAACTATATTAGTGTCATTTGTGATCAGATCACAAACAATTAAGAGTGGTGTGTTCTCTTAAATTTAGTACAGAAGGCATTAGATTAGATGGCATTATAAAAATTGGATGGTTAAACTTAATGAGTTGAGAGAGAGAGAGAGAGAAAAAACTGGTTCGGCAGATCTAAAGGAAGTGCGGGCCAGATGTCGCGGCGCGTGTGGGGCTTAGGTATTTGGAAGTAAGAACGTGACAAGAGTAAAACCAAAAAAGCAACTCAGCAAGCATCAAGGGCCAGATTCAGACACTGAATGCTCAAACATCACCACGTTACAATACAACCAGCCTAATCCCATCCTCAGTGGTCTCCACCTAATCACACTCTAATATACCCATCAAACATGTGCTCTCCTCTGTTCTATCCTCTTCTATCTCTCTTCTTCCCCTACCCTACACTTCCCACACGACAAAACCCCTTCTTCAATTAATCCAATCATACTTCCTCATTAAAATATCCTCTTCAACAACCACCACCATAAATCCATCCCAGCACAAAAGCATTTCAGATACCCTCAGATTCCTCCGCCAATTAATTCCCCCAAAATGAAGGAACCTACTTCTACTTATCATCACTCATCACTTATACATAATTCTTCTTTTAATGCGCACATCACACACCATTCCCAATCAAAACCAGACCTCAATCTGTTCCAAATCTAAGTAATTTTACGAAAAAAATACAACCCATCCCAAATCAAATGATCAACATTGCAAAATTAAAATTTAAAGTAGAAAGATCAAAATCCAAATTACACCAAGTTCATAATAATGATAGTAATAACAAAAGCTAAACCAAAGATAATAATAATAATAATTATTATTATGAAAAAAAAAGAAAAAAAGGGTACCGGAAACAAGAAACGAGAAGGTGTTTTTGTTGTCCAATTTGACGGCGCTAACTCAGGTTTGGGCGCAATCTTCACTCTCGTGGGGCTTTCTGCAGAGGATCATGTGCATCGGGGAGAAAATCCCAGTTTCACCCCCTCTGGTTAAATAGTCAGCGGTAGTGAAAAGCATCTCATGGACATCAACGGTTCCCTTTGGCGCGATTCCCAAGGCAGCAAGAACAGTGACAACGATGCGGTTCCGCCAGTAGGCGATCCGGCCCATCTTCAAGCGGCTCCACCAGGGCTGAGCCGGCGGCTCAGCCAGATCCCGCTCCTTGACCACAACGAACCCAACCTTACGCGCGGTCTCGGCTATGTCAGCGTAGCTTCTGAGGCCAGGCAAGGCGTTACCCCTCTCAATCCCCTGGATAACCTCCACGTGTTCGGGGTCCTCGCCGCGGTACTTGTCGGTGGTGACCCACTCGTAGGAGACGTAGAGCGCGCCGGGCTTCATTACGCGGAAGATTTCGGCGTAGACCTCTTCGAGCTTGGGCGCGTGACACGTGGCCTCGATGGAGTAGGCGCCGTCGAAGGAGTTGTCGGGGAAGGGCATATTGAGGAAATTGCCGCAGACAACCTCGCAAAGGGAATCAAGGCCAGCTTTTTTGTTGTGGAGGCGGGCGCGGTTCACCTGGTAGTCGTTGATTGTGATGCCCACAATGTTCGCGCGGGAGTGGGCCGCAATAGCCCGCATTGGGCCGCCCACGCCGCAGCCCACGTCCACGACTCTGTCTCCGGGCCGTGCCTGAATGAGATCGACCGCCATCTCCTCGTGGATGCGCGTGGCCTCGCGGTGGGACTTGCCGGGGATCGAGGGGGAGAAGTGGAAGGACTGTCCCCACCCCCACTCGTAGATGTCGGTCACTAAATTGTAGAAGGTGTCCACGAAGTCCGGTACTTTCTCCGCCTTCTCGATCTCCTTGGGGCGGCGGAAGAACGACCAGTACTGCTTGTAGTTGTCCTGGACTTTCTCCGCCGAGATGGAGCCGCCGGACAGATCGGTGGCGCGCTTTCCCTTCTGCTCGGCGGGGCCCAGAACGCACACAAACCAGTAGATGCCGCCGGCGATGAGCGCTCCGGTGCAGAAGAGAGAGATTGAGTCCATTGTGGGTTTGCTGGTGTGGGAGTGAGAGAAGTGAAGAGAAGAGATTGAAGAAAAAGGAAAGTTTATTTGTGAGGTTTACTTTCTGAAGTGGGCCTTTGGGCTTGGTTAACCTCTTGTTAATTTATTCGCTGGACTTCTCCCAACTCAGTTTTTTTTTTAATCTTCATCCACGTGATTGGCACGTGAATCTTCCTTCTCTGTATTTTTTTCTTACAATAACTATTGTTGTCATAATTTATATTTGTTCCAAAATTATAGATGTTTAACATGTGAAGATGTCATTTACAATATTTTTTTATTATTATACCCTTACCTATATGTCATTAATTTAACAAAATTATTATATTTATGGCAGTATATATAACTATGATCATTATTGCTTTTTAATGGATCTGAACAGCTATAATCTTGAGAGAGAGAGGGAGAGAGATGTATGCTTACCTATATGTTTTAAAACATTAATCTTAAAAAATTATTATAGTTATGGGAGTATATAGAACTATGATAATTATGCTTTTTAATGGATCTGAACAGCTATCATTTAGAGAGAGAGTGTACGGTCTATTATAATAATAAATAATCTAGTATTTTTATGGCAGTATTTTAATGAAGTTTATTTATTACTAAAATTTAATTTTCCGACGTATTGACTTTTCTTCTTAATTAAATATATATTATTATAATATTTCTCATGAAAAAGTTACAATTTTTTTTTCCTTTTTCTGACTTGGTTTCAACACCCGTTTCTTCTTTCGCACCTACCTCTATCTCATCTCCTTGCCCATTTTAGAAAAAACTCGATAAACTTCCTCTTATATAACCAGCATGACATTTGTGTTTTAGAGGATTTCTTGCAACATAAACTGTGATGGTAACCATCATATTTTCCACTTTCTAAAACTTCCTTTCTAAACCACTCAACTCTCAATTCAATTTTACAAAGCTTATGTAAATACAAATTATTTCTCTACTTTCATTTGCCTTTTCATGCACACACATCTCAAAACATCAAAAAGTCACCCTTATAAACAAATAAAGCTATAACAATCAACTTTATACCAAGAATGCTGGGAAAATCCGAAGGAAAAATACTAGGAAGATATCACAAGAATAAGAACTGAGCCAATTTATATGAGGGAATGACATCACCTCCAATCCAAAATCTTAAGGGAAATATTACAAGAATGAGAACTGAGTCAACCCATATAAGGGAAAGACATCACCTCCAATCCAAAATCTTAAGGCGTTGAGTTTGTGAATCTTCTTTTTTATATGTTGCTCAACTTTCTCATTTCTACCCAATGTGAGACTTAGACTCACACTTGAATACCTAACAATCTTCCCCTCAAGTGAGAGTCACTCCTCCACCACATTGATACACTCCCCCTCGAGCGGAAGCAATTTCAAACTCGAGTACATTACTGTTCACACACTTATACGGGACATACTTGCCTGAAATCACCATCAGGACACGCTTGCCTGAAATCAACATCAGGAAGACTTTTAAAACCCGAGTACATTACTGTTCATACACTTACACGTGACACGCTTGCCTGAAATCACCATCAGGAAGACTTTCGATACAGGGTCAAACTGTACTCGCCCAAGTTGTAAACTAACGGCTTTGATACCAAGAATGAGAACTGAGCCAACATATAAGGGAATGACACCACCTTCAACCCAAAACCTTAAGGCGTTGGGTTTGTGCGTCTTCTTTCTTATATGTTGTTCAACTTTCTCATTTCTACCCAATGTAGGACTTAGACTCATACTTGAATACCTAACCAAGAAAAACAAATTCATTAAATACGACCTTTAGTTTGAATTACAATATTATCGTTCATTAATAATCAACTTTTTATTCTATCAATCTCTTCTTGTAACTTGTTTCTAAAATTCCAACTTTTTTTTGTTACCATTAAATATAACATTTATTGAATAAAATGTGAGATGATAATTTGTTTATTTACTATTGCCTTAAACATGTAAACAATTGAAAAGGGTGAATTTTAAAGATTAGTCGTTATTGTAAGTTCTTTCATAGAAGATATCATAAATTAATTTTACTATTGACGAGATATATCTTAGCTGATTACACCATTATAAATGATTAATTAAACTTTTGTGTATATAAATTGAATTTTCATTTGTTGTTGAAGTTTAAATATATAAAAAAATCATTGAAATTAAACATACTACAACATTTGAAATGGAACCTTGAAAAGGAGGAAGAAAAAAAAAAAAAACTTGTGAACACAATAATTACTGCTGTAAAACTAATCTATGTCATAAGTTAGATCTCTTTTAATTAGTCTATGTCTTGAGGAATAAGTAGACCTTAGGAATAGAGATATTTTAATTCCTCGTGAAGAACTATGGTTCGTTAGTGATAATAGTTAGTAATAAAAGTTGGAGTCATTTAAGTCCAGTGGAAGAAAAAGTGATAAATAATTAATTAAGTGCAAATCGCTATTAGGAATGAAAAATAGTACTAAATTCCACCCTTGCCTAAAAATAGATTAATCCCACCAAAAACATAGATCATAGGAGGTTTGTAATGAATGGTTCTAGCGAGATTTTAATTCCCTATGAACTGGTCCTCAAAAAACTAACCAGCTAAAAGATCTCTTCTTGTTTTAACTTGGAACTCTTGTATCATTTTACAATGTTGAAAGAATCAAGGATCTTTTCCGTTAGTTTAGATATTTGAAACAACTTGGCATAGAAAACTCCGATATGTTTTGTCCTCACACGAGTTTTAGTTGTCCACTTGTTTTTCTTAATTTATTATTCGATTGATTTGTAAAGTTTTATTGGATGAAACTTGAAATAGTGTGTAATCGTGTCAAGGTCTCGAAATCTATATTTGGTCTTTGTAAAAGGTACATTTAGGCGTAATTAACTGCTATTTTGTATTAATGACTTTTAAATATGTCATAAAACCCACAGTTAAAAGACTTAATGAACCTGTACTTAAAAGCACTTTTAAACTTTTAATTGTAGTTCAAAATATATAATGTTAAAATATGATTATTATAAACAGTAGTATTAATAATATTATAGTATTATTACTGCCTTTCCTTAAATATATGCTGGGTTGTTTTCTCTGAATATTTTTTCAAATGGTTTGTAATATAGCCTTTTCAATTACAATAAATAGATTTATAAAAAAAAAGAGTCTTGAGATGTATCAAAAAACACGTTTTTAATTAACAAATTTTATAAAACTAATTTAAAATTTATATCCATTTGTGACACAACTAACAACTCCAAATAGTTTGTATCCCCTTGTGACTAATTTGTCACCATATTACAGGTAAAATGGTATAGCACGATTTCATTCATTGTTTTGTTTTGTATTGATGCATATTAAAGGATAATAAAAAAATTAAATAATGAAAATATTGGATAGTATACTTATTATTAAAGAAAAACGTATACTCAGGGAGTAAAAAAATAATTTTTTCCATCTAAGATTGTAGAAATAGAAATATAATTATTTGATTTGATTTACGTAGAATAATGAATACTTATTTGCAACCATTTATTTATTTTATTGAGACAGTAAATAATTCATTTTTTATAATTAAAATGTGTGTGGTTCATTTTTTATTAATACTACGTTACAGTTTTTCTCAAAAATATTAATTTATGAGTTTGGATTGTTTTTCTTAATTGATTATATCATTTTACTACTTTTAATACATTTTAGGAATTAATTAGTCTTAAAGTAAAATAAATTGAGTATGACCAAATTAATTAATCGAGACTATTCAAGTAATTTAAATTATAATTTTTTCTATTGATGCATATTAAAGGATAATAAAAAATTAATGATGAAAATATTGGATTGTGTACTTCTTATTAAAGAAAAAACGTATACTCTGAGAGTAAGAAAGTAATCTTTTCTATCTAAGATCGTAGAAATAGAAATATATTAATTTGATTA
>Ga0123340_1001016_pt1 | contig 21977 bp, 13 predicted proteins | sample SirMexnodulemix_FD_89961 | JGI IMG/M metagenome (GOLD analysis project Ga0123340, IMG submission 89961) | Root nodule microbial communities of legume samples collected from Mexico - Siratro Mexico nodule mix | ecosystem: Host-associated > Plants > Roots > Nodule | place: Mexico: Nepantla...
TTTTATCAATAGAGTCTCGATTTTGATTCTTAAACTTAACTGGAAAGTATTTTTGAGTTTCCGACCTAGATGAAAATAGTCGATATGTTGGAATACTAGGGATAGGTTTCAATATATTGATTGCCTATTACATCCGTTCTTAAGGCTGGGTAATTTACTAAATAGCTGAGGAATCAGTGTTTAGGAGATTTCCTTATGAATTTCATATCAAAGGAATCAGTGTGAATGATTTTAATTTGTGCATCAATTGAGAGTAGTTACGAATATTGCATTTTATTATAAATTCCAAAATACAACTGAGGGAAAGAGATGAAGTTCAATCCCAAAGTCCTTCTAGATCTTGCAAACTTCATTTTTCAATTGTTACTTGTTTTTAATTGTTCTTTTACGTTTTTGACTCAACTTATCATCAAATCTTCATAAAACCTTTAATTACTTAGTGAGTAGTGACGCTTAAGTTAAAACAAAACTGTTCTCTGAGGGATCGACATCCTTACTTTATAAATTTATATTACTTGTGACTCGGTACACTTGCCGGATAAAAGTCTTAACACTTCGCGAGACGGATTGTGATAAATATCAATTTTGTGAATATTATTGGATGTCTTACACAATTTTAATCTCACATTCGTTAGACGAATTATATTAAGTGTATTATTCTATTGTTGAACATTATTGTTCTTATTGTTGCATTGAGATTTATATTAATAATAAACTTACCCTTCGGTTTGTTTATTTTTTAACGTAATTCTTGATGAATAGTTTATTATATTCTTAAGGTTTTCAGTATCCTCTCGATATTAGCTTTAAGAATATGATATTGAAAGCTCAACAAAATATGTGGGTTAATTTGCTATTGTTGGATATGTTCTATTCCAGCTTTGTCTATGGAAATAGTTTTCTTGATCAAGCTGAACAAAACTAATTATAAGGATTGGGAGAGAAGTTTTCTAAATCCTAGTGTCCTTATAATAATTGTGAAATTGCACAAATTTCTTATGCTTCCGCTGTTGACACTCTTATGTATGTTCAAGTTTGCACACGTCTTGATATTGCTTTTGTTGTTAATGTGCTTGGACGATACTTGAGCATATTCCCACAGAGTTTATAATTGCAGATCCCTTAACTAAGAGATTGATTGTTAAAGTCTTTGTTGAGCATGTAACCCGGATATTATAAGGTCTTTCGATGTATTAGTTTAGTGGGAGTTTTCTTTGTTGGATATGTACTTCCCTTTTGAACTTCATTTGTTGTATTGTTGTATTTATTGAGATGATTGACAATAAATATTTATTGTTGTGATGAAAATTATTTTCTATTGCCATATTTTGTTTATTATGATTTGTGCAATTGATATTATGGCATAATTTGAGACATTTTGGACCTAGTCTTAAATTGTTATTGTGGTGAGATTGTTTTAATCTCACATAACATCTTGGGCGGATGATTGAGACATATAATTATATATTTTGTATTGTCATATTTTGTTTATTCTGATTTGCGCAATTAATGTTATGGCATAATTTTGAGACATTTTGGATCCAGACTCAAATGTTATTGTGGTGAGATTGTTTAATCTCATATAGCATATTAGGCGGATGGTTGAGACATATAATTGTCTATTTTGTATTGCCATATTTTGTTTATTCTGATTCGCGCAATTAATGTTATGGCATAATTTTGAGACATTTTGGACCCAGTCTCAAATGTTATTGTGGTGAGATTGTTTATATAGCATCTTGGGCAGATGATTGGGACATAATTGTATATTTCACATTTATAAAGTTCACTGAAATGTAGGTGTTTCATTTCTGTATGATATCATCACTCCTTCGAATGTGATTTTCTGCCGTGATAAGATGCTTAAATATTTCATTTTGGATCTTTTGGTTAGATATGTTATAATATTTTGGTATTTTATTGTGGTCACATGTTGTGGGTTGTTATAGATTAATTTTCAATATTGTGTTCTAATTTATGTTGTCCAAGTGGAAGATTGTTGGATTAATTATTTTGTGGACATACATAAATTAGACAGTTCTCTATATACGCTTCTGGCCTTGGGAACAGTTTGTACACACTCTTCTTTCTTATTCTTTGCAGAGACCATTATTCAGGAAAGGACAGAACCAATGATGAATTAAAGTTCTTCTTTTATTCCAGGTTCTGATTCTTCTTATCTTTATATAATTTGATGTACTCATATGCTATAATCAGACTAAACTAAAAACCTAATTAGATTATTTCTTTCAGGGTATTCATATGCCCTCAATTATTTTTTAACTCCTGCAAAACTAAATGTTCTTATGCGTATGAAAAACTATTGAATCTAAAAATTTTGTTAACAAATATTTTTTTTCATTTTGTGAGCGTGGAAGATGACATGTTGTCATGTGGAAGAAAAATTATAAGTTATTTGAAGAAGTATGTGTTACAAAACTAGAACACAATGATTAGTTTGAAAGTTAAATAAATCTATATATTGATTGAGACAAGTCTCTAGATAATAAATTTGCAGATTCCCTTTTATCTTATTGCAACATGGTTTTATACAATCTAAAAATGATTACTCTCAACTTACTCATGATTCAGGTTCTTCATTGGTCACTTTGTTCGTTTATATGGGCAACATCAGCAAACTTTGATTCTTCTTATGTTGTTAAGGTACAATCAACATTGAATTCTTTTTTCAAATTAAAGATTTTTGGTTCTCTCAAATACTTCTTAGGTTTGAAAACTATCAAAAGGATATCTCCTTAAGTCATAAAAAATATACTTTATCTTTGCTTGATTGATTTTTTAGACAGTAAACCACCTACATTTCCTATGAAGCCTAATTTAAAACTTAATATATATTAATGATGGGAATCCTATTGAGGATCCCTTTGTTTATAGAGTATTAATTGGAATATTTGTGTATTTGACAATTTCTACACCAAAAATTACTTTTACAATTCACAAGCTTAGTTAGTAGGTGCAAAATTTATTGAGTTCACATTTATTTATCGTCCATCATTAGCTATAGTACTTGAGTCCGACTCCAGGTCAAGATCTCTTTTTCCCAACTAAAAATAAATTTTGTTTTCAGCATATGTTGATGTAAGCTAAGGTGGCCATTTAGATATCAGAAAACAAGTACTGACTATTGTGTTTTCCTAGATGATTCCTTAATTTTTTAAAAGTCTGTCAAATAATGTGTCCAAGTCTTCAGCGAAATCAAAATATCATGTCAATAACCAATGAATTAATTTAGTTAAATTACTCAAACATTTTGATTTTTTAATTGACACAATTATGTTCTTTTGTGATAATAAATTTGTCATACACCTTGTTTATAATCTCCCTCATCTAACATACAAATATCAATTTTTATTTCATTTGTGAACTTGTTTAAAAGTAACTGACTCATATTCAGTTAGAGTCGAGCATCAGATATAATATATATTAACAAAGGTCTTTTCTCTTACTATCTTCAGTAGTTTCAATAACGTGTTAAAAATTATCAACATTTATTCTCTAACTTCAGAGAAATATTAGAATAAATAGAATTAGAAATTATATATAATTCATTATTTAGTTTCAAGATTATTGATACTATATATAATTAATATTTTGTTTTGATATTATATATTATATATAATCAGTTATTCTGTTTTATTTTCTATTGGTCTTGTTTTGTATGTCTTGCTATTATATATAAATTTTACTTTTCTATAAATAAAATATCGATTGTTTTTTATATATTTTTTTAATAGAATGAAGGAGTGTCACGTGATTGTGAGATATGGACGAACGAGAATGAAGCGAGGAAGTGAGTTTGAATGCAGGATCGTGTTAGACAGAGAATGAAATATCAAAATTATACTATTTTGCTTAATTGAAATTCCTAACAAAAATATCATAAATTTCAATTTTTTTAATTTCTTTAGCTTCTTTTATACAAACCAATAAGATCTAAGTTACATTAATAAGCCTTAAGCTAATTATGATGCAACTAATTCTATAAGTGAATAAAAAACACTTAAGTAATGAACTAATAATCTATTAACTTAAGAATAAGCCTTTCAGCTACAAAATATAAACTTTGTAGACAAAATGGCTATATATATCCTGTACAATAGACCACAAGGTTATTAGATAACATTAAGACTAGATGCAAGACGTATTCAACAACCCTTCTAAATCAACCCATGCAAAAATATTATAGATATTTTGACATAATTTTAATTTAAAATATATTATAAAAATCATTAATGAGGTCAAATTAGATAGGTATTCATATGCCCTCAATTATATTTTAACTCCTGCAAAACTAAATGTTCTTATGCGTATGAAAAACTATTTAACTCCTGCAAATTTTTTTTTGAGTCTAAAAATTTTGTTAGCAAATATTTAATACTTCGCTGTCTTCTTTCTCTTACAATCTTATATGAAAAAAGATGGTAGCAAGTGACATTGGTTATTTAATATAAGCAAACACTCTGTCATCAACAAAGTTGACTTAGAAAACTGTTTCGCCTTCCCATCTCATCTCTGCTGTTTCCGTTTTTGCCAACTATGGCCGAATCATTTCTCTTCAGCATCGCAGAGTCACTCATAGCAAAGCTTGCTTCACATGCTTTTCAAGAAGCTTCTCGATTGGTGGGTTTATATGACAATCTTCGAGACCTCACAAAGACTCTCTCTTTAGTGAAGGCTGTGCTGTTAGATGCTCAGCAAAAGCAGGAGCACAACCATGAGCTCCGCGAATGGCTTACTCAGCTCAAAACTGTCTTCTCGGATGCCGAAGATGTTTTGGATGAATTTGAGTGCCAAACACTGCGAAAGAAAGTGGTCAAAGCTCATGGTAGCACCAAAGACAAGGTAAGTCACTTCCTCTCTAGATCTAATCCACTTCTTTTTCGTTACAAAATGGCTCAACAAATTAAAGATGTCAACGAGAGATTAGACAAGGTTGCCGCTGATAGGCATAAGTTTAGTCTTCAAATAATTGATTTTGACAAACGTGTGGTGCATGGGAGAGATATGACACATTCCCGTGTGAGTGATTCAGATGTGATAGGAAGAAAACACGATAAAGAAAAGATCATAGAGCTTTTGATGCAGCAGAATTCTAATGATAATGATACAAGTCTTTCTGTTATCCCCATTGTGGGGATTGGAGGCTTGGGAAAGACTACGCTTGCAAAGTTTGTGTTCAATGACAGCAGGATCCAGGAGTGTTTTCCATTGAAGATGTGGGTGTGTGTTTCTAATGACTTTGACATTAAACAACTCATTATCAAAATCATCAATTCTGCCAATGATCAAGATGCTCCTCCTCACCCACAGAATTTGAACATGTTGGATCTGGAGCAACTGCAAAATCAACTGAAAAACAAACTTTCCGGTCAAAAATTCTTACTCGTCTTAGACGATGTATGGAATGAAGAACGTGTTAAATGGGTTGAACTGCGGAATTTAATCCAAGTAAGTGCAGCAGGAAGTAAAATTTTAGTGACCACACGAAGTCATTCAATTGCTTCCATGATGGGCACAGTTCCTTCTCAAGTCTTGGAAGGTCTTTCTCAGGAGGATTCATTGTCTCTCTTTGTCAGGTGGGCATTCAAAGAAGGAGAAGAGGAAAAGCATCCTCACCTAGTAAATATTGGGAGAGAAATTGTGAAAAAATGCAGAGGCGTCCCATTGGCAGTGAGAACATTAGGGAGTTTACTATTCTCGAAATTTGAGGCCAGTGAATGGGAATATGTGAGTGACAATGAAATTTGGAATTTGCCTCAGAAAAACGGTGAGATTTTACCCGCCCTTAAATTAAGTTATGATCTCATGCCGTCCTATTTGAGGCAATGTTTTGCAATGTTTTCCCTTTTCCCAAAGGATTATGAACTCAATAGTTATGACATAACTTCGCTTTGGGGGGCACTTGGACTCCTTGCACTACCAAAAAAGAACAGGACACTTGAAGATGTGGCCAATCAATATTTGCATGAACTTTTGTCAAGATCTTTTCTTCAAGATTTTACAAACTTTGGCACTGTTTGTAGTTTTAGAATACATGATTTGGTGCATGATCTCGCTGTATTTGTTGCAAAGGATGAGTGTCTACATGTAAGTTCCAACATTCAAAATATTCCAGATAATGTTCGGTATCTGTCTTTCGCCGAAAGCAGTTGGTTTGGCAATCTAGTCACCAAACATTCAGCAGCTGTGAGAACAGTACTGTTTCCAAATGGTGCAGCAGCTGCCAACGGTGAAGCGTTACTAAATACGTGTCTGTCAAACTTCAAATGCTTGCGAGTTTTGAATTTAAATCGTGCGACATTCGAGACATTGCCCCGTACCATTGCTAAATTGAAACATCTGAGATATTTGGATATTAGCGAAAATCTCAAAATTAAGAGACTCCCCGAGTCTATTTGCAAGCTCCAAAGTTTGCTACAGTTGAATCTTGCCGGATGCACTGAGCTGGAAGCATTGCCCAAAGGAATAAGAAAGTTGATCAGTCTCCGCTTTTTGGAGTTTAGCATAAAGCAAACTGTTTTGCCTGTGAATGAGATTGCCAACTTGGAGTCGCTTGAAGTCTTGACTGTTGAATCATGCAATAATGTGGAGTCCATCTTTGGAGGGGTGAAATTCCCTGCTCTTAAAGCATTGTGCGTTCGGGATTGTCAGAGTCTAAAGTCTTTGCGGCTGGATGGTAAAAAGTTTCCTCAGTTAGAAACATTGGTTATTCATGCCTGCTGTAATTTGGACTTAGAACTGTGGAAGGGCAACCACCATGAAGAAAAAAGCCCCGAGCTCAAGTTAAAAACTATTATGTTTTCAAGTTTATCACAGCTGGTGGCCTTGCCTAAATGGCTTCAAGAAGCTGCCAACTCCTTACAGTGCTTGTTAATTTTAGATTGCGACAATTTTGAAACACTTCCAGATTGGTTAACAACTATGACTCAACTGAAAACACTTTCTATATCGTCTTGTCCAAAGTTGGTATCTCTCCATGATAACATCCATCGCCTCACCGCACTTGAAAGTTTGAGGATTGAAGGTTGTCCTGAACTAAGTAGAAAATGTAAGCCCCATGTTGGCGAATTTTGGTCCAAAATATCACATATCAAAGACATGGTCATTGATGAAACAGAAGATGGAGAAGAATTAGAGGAAGAAGAAGACTACGAGGAATGCATTAATTAAGGACACAGATAAGCCTTGAAGCCCTTTTTGTTTTTTTATTTTCTGGAAGCATTTTTCTTAATGAAGACTGGTGTGCATTTTATAGTTCTCTGAATATGTGTTTGAACTTTCTACTTCACATGAAATTGCACTTGGATCATTTGTTTGATGAACACCTGTTTGATTATCATCTTTTATTACCCACTCTTTTGTGTGTGAAAATACATTTGAGTTTATCTCTGGTAAAGACATTGTAATTTGGAAGCTCCATGACAGTTGTGTAATACTGGAATATTTGTTTATTTTTTTGTAATTGTAGATTTACTTGGATTTATCCATGAACTGTTTCAAATTTTTGTTCAATTTAAAATATTGCGGAAAATCAGTTAGGAGAACATTAAAGCCTTACCATGTGATGAAAGTGGAGAATTTAAGGCACTGCATAAATTTATAGAACAATAACCTTCTCTCTTCCAATTCAAGTGGATACTTAGGATCCATAACTGAGGAGAGAATAAAATTTGTGGGTGTTTTTCTTTTATGGAGTGTGAGTGAACTTCACACTTAAATTTCTTATTAAGTTTATTATCTTTAATTATAATACTCCATAGACTTTATTTAAATTATTTTAATTCAATTGTCAATCAAAATAACATTTTCCTTAGAAAATAAAAATAAAACTTTAAATTCACACTTTTAAAAAATAGTAAATTTAAAATATCAAACCATAATCTATCAATATATTTCCATTTCAAATAATTAATCGATCATGTATAAGTTTTAATATGATCAACTTTTGTTTTCAGTTTATAAGAAATTTCTCCTTCAAATTGACTACCTCCATTTTGGTTTATTGATAACTTTTAAAACAATTCTTTTTCTTTTCTGTGTTGGTTCAAATGAATGTTTAAATAGCTATCATAATAATATCACGTACTATCTCCCTTTTGAATAAAATTATCCTAGTACGTGTTACTTACTGTTAAGGCATGTATGTTATAACACATCTTAATTATGTCAATTATTACTATATAAGTAGTATTTATTATAATGATTATTTCATTATCGGATATAGTACATCGTACTTTTATCTTGATTTTAGTAGTATTGACATAATTTTTTTTTTTTAATTTCAAGTATTTTTTTTGTTTTAGTGATTTTTCTTCCTGAATAGCAATATAAAAGACGTGCACATAACAATTTGTTGTTCCTAAAACAGTCTCGTTCCTTTCAAATTAAATGCTATTATCCAATCGCACAAATGTTATTATTCTTAACTTAATTCAAATTTAAAAATGTATTAAAGTAAATAAAAAAAAATTAACTTTATGAACCGTACCAATATTCGTATAAAGATAAACAAGAAGGCCAAAATGTAGCATTTTTATCTACATTTATATAAAACTATAAACTACAAAAAGTACTTAAAAAAAATGATGTTCTCTACTTCGTACTTATATAAGAATGAGTCGCTCAATATTTGTATATTCAAATTTTTATTGGATCAATAAAAATCGAAACTCATATTTAATTATTTAAAGTATTTGAGTTCATACTATATTATCTCCTTTTCATAAGTTAATAATATTAAGGAATATAATTCTTATATATGCATCCTTACGTAATATTCACATTTATGACTTTTGGTTGATGTAAGCACAATAAGTTAAATTTAAATAATAATATTATACATTATATATCACAATTGAATAATACATTATAAGAAAAAATTAAATTATTAATAAAAATTAAACGACAATAACAATTCCTTCTAAGATTAAAAAAATATTTTAGTTGGATGTAAATGTCAACGTTAAACTTCTTATTCCTTGGAAAGTGACCATATTATGTAGTCTCGTCTTTTCTTGATAATAAGATTGAAATATTTATTGTAAAAGGATTAAAGTTGTTTTGAATTTTCATTCAATTATTCAATTATGATGTATATCTTTATTTGTGATCATATATGTGGGTAAAAAAAATTGAGAACGTGAGTTATACATATATGAAATTAATATTGTATTCACAAATAGATGATTTATACTAATAGATTCTTAAAATATAACAAAATTAAATAAAAATGATCTTATAGGAATCCAATAACACATAATACCATAGGTCCAATAACCATCTAGTTAATATGGGATCTCCATCTGTAATAATGATTTCAACTCATATTTATCTACAACATTAAATACTTCTAATATTTTTATCTTTTAAAACTTATATCCTTTCATTTAGAAAGGATATCTCCTTGTAAATCTTCTTTAAATGGGTATCAGCCTAGTTTGATGACACATCTATGTTTCATAAATAAATTGATATATTCTTAACAGTGTTTGTCTGGAACTTTTCATGGATAGATGAAGCTATTTAACAATGAAAGTTTACTTCATAATATCACAATTTTAGAAAAATTAATAAATCAATAACAGATTATGATATTTATATTGAATGATCTGCTCAATATTTATAGTAGAGGATATCTGAAACATATTATCTAATTATAAACATAGATATAAATTCAACTTTGTTTCTTAAATATTACATATTCTTAGAATATTACAAGAGACAACCTCTTTTTTTCTTTTATGAGTTAGATCGACCAAGTTTGAGTAATAGTTGAACTATTTTTCGCTTGTTGTTAAGCGAATTCGATTTCCAGTTCTGTAGCAAAGAGGATTTTCTGTTGCCCTTGTTCTCAGCTCACCCTATCAATTACCTACTAAATTATGTTGCATCACAATTACAAGTTACCACCACCAGGCTTTATATTTTCATCATGTGCTTAGTGCTACCACAAAGTATACTACTCGTATTCATACACTATAATTCATCCCCTATAATATCTGTTTCCATCTATCCCTCTGAACTCATTAGTAATCTTAAACGAGTTACACGATCCAGACACCCGTCTAAATACGTAAAAAGTAACTTTTGGTTCTTTACCTGTTATGGCTCAAACCTTTTAGTTGGACTATATATTGAGAATAGTCCTGTAATTTCTAAAAATAATTCTATTTATTTGAATCTATATATTCCATACAATTTTCACTCACATATTCGATATTAAAATTCTAAATAAACCGACTAAAATGATATTTAGCTAAATTATGATGTACTATTGTCTCACCAATCTATTTATCACACATATTAACACCCTGGTTATTTTACAACTAAAAATAAATAACTAGTAGACTCCACCTTTTTCTCCTCGCATCACACATAACTAACATCCTATCTTAATCACCTTTTTCTAGAAATTTTTCGGTGACAACTTTATTTTATAACACTCTCGATACAAATATATGAGCGGGAAAAAGTCTTGATTTTCGAGAATGTATCATAAATTTAACATTCTTCACCACTAAGTTTGCTCTATAATTTCTTATAGGCATATTTGACGTGTAGACATAATATTTAATGGTATATATGTTTATGTAATTCTTTGAACATTTTTATAGAATTGTAAAATTTATTTTTATTCTTGAAAATGTCTTTGAATATAACATAATAAGCAGAATTCAACTTGTCCATCCAAGTTTAATGCACAATTAATTTGTAAAAATTAAGTTCGATAAATGTTAGATACCAACATCATTGTTTTCATATTTCCAACAAAGTGGTATAAGAATTGTATCCTTACCGGAAAAAAATAAAAGTGAAAAGTACTGATTACAAGCAAAACTCAAACAACATGCAACACAATTTATAACAATGTTCATATTCTTTTATTTGAAGGAAAAAATAATAAGTTTTAAGCTATAGAAGTTAATAAAAACTTTTTTTACCTCAATAAATATCTCAAATCAAAGTTCATACAAACATAAAATATTGGATTATACTAAATACAAAATAGAAGTAATTTTGCCAAACTTACTACTTAGTTGTTGGGCGTTCTGATATATAATGTACTTTTTACTTCGGTTATCCCTAACCTATAACAGTTTCATTCCCTTTTCTCCCTCATTATTTTTTCTCCCCAATCCCCAATGGGCAGCTCTCTTGAACAATGTTTCCTCCGCCCTCTCGTACAACGTCGTTGATGCTCCGCCGTTGTTCTTGTGATCCCCATTACTTCTCATTACTGGTGCAGCCCAGCAAGTCATGGCACAATCCCACATTGCTACCACTAGTTATTGATAATATAAGATAATAGATAATTTAAATTTTTAAAGAGAGAAAAAAGTGAGAACACACTAAACTTTTGTTCTGATTTATGTTTAGTTTTTATTCTTTATTGTTCTTTTGCTTTATTTTTTGATAAAATATGAAGTATAATATATAGTCTCAAATTATACTTTTAAAATTTATCTCTCTACCCATATCTGATGTATTGATCATTATAAAAAAGTTTAAATTATGTATGAAAATTACATATGGATGATATAAAATTCGTATTACATACGAATTTGCATCCGTATATAAAATCAACATTACATACATAATTATTTACAAATTCAAATTCGTATGTAAAATCAACATTATGTATGAATTTTTGTATATAGACTTGCCTTCAGAATATTACATACGGATTTAATTCATATGTAATATAATCTGTATTAAAAATCAGTATTACATACGGAATTACATACGAATTTACATCCATATGTAAAACCTGTTAGAATGTTAATAATTATAGAAACAAATCAATAGAATATCAGAGATAATCAAGAGAATGTCAGTAAGAATATCAGAGAGATAATCAAGGGAGTATCAAAGAAACAAATCAGTACAATATCAAAGATAATCAAGGGAGTATCAGAAAATATCAGAGAATATCAAATGTATTTATTTAGAATAATTTCTATATTTAGTTTCCTAGAATTTTATATTAAGTGAGCTATTGTAAACAAAGAATAAAAAATTCAATCAAAAACCTTCTTCCATGTTATCATATTCTTTGTTCTTTTTTGTTCATAGTTATCATATCCTTGTCCAACCTTTCTTAACCCTCGATATCATCGCAAGATGGTATCAGAGTGGTGTTAGATCCCGGAAACTCAAGAACCAACATCATTGTTCCATTACCCCTTACAGCCGAAGAATACCAAAAATCAAAAATATCATTTTCAGATGATGAAATTGGAAACAACATGAATCAAAACCAGAATAACTCCTCAACCATTACTGATGAGTTAACTTTGCAAATTGAAAATATGCTTCGTAATGGTCTAGGGATTCAGCAAACACAAGTCAGTCAATCTTGACAATTTGCTAATTGGTTTCAAATTAAATGGACAATTATCCATTGTGGGCAACACTCATAAAGAAAGCTATCGGTGGCAGAGGAAAGAAGAGTTATCTTACAGGTATACCTCTAATACCAGAAGCGATAGAACCAGCATATGAAAAATGGGAACAGGCAGACCAAACTGTCTTCACCTGGATAATTCAGAATATTGAGATTAGTTTTATAAACAATGTTTTCCAATTCCCAACCGCCAAGGCTTAATGGGAGAGATTGGCTACTACCTATGGGAGCGGAACAGACCCGGTGCAAATCTATGATTTATACCGAAAAGCAAACACGCAGAAATAGGAAAGCATACCCTAGAGGATTTTTGGAACAAATTACAAGCTATATAGATGGCAATTAACAGAAAGCAACTGAACCCTATTAAATGCTCAGATGATATTGCAACTTTCAACAAAATTAAACGAGAACAGAGACTACATCAGTGCCTAACTTATCCAAGAAGATTTCACAAATGCATATAAGCTTGTTTTCTTAATTTGTAGACAAATTATCAATAGCATAGTTTTGTAATTGGTATCTAATAAACTCGATTATTAGTATTATCTTATAATTACTTATAAGACAAATTCTTAACTAATATATATATAAAATTCTAAATCTTTAGGACGTGTACCTATTAGTCTTTCAACTACTATACTGAGTACTCAAGTATTGTAATTGAATATTGAACGTGTATCAAATTATTGTGAATGAGAACACGTAATAATAAGGTAATGGTTTTTTCAAAGAATATCAAAATGTAAAACAGAACAATCAATGATTGGATTTGTAAAATTTATAATAATAAAGATCTTGGGATTGAATTGTATTAATCTCCTTCTCCTACACTGATCACAACATTAACATCATCTCTTCCAATTACCAATCTGTGCAAATAAAAATCATTCAATCTGATTTCTCTAGATTTGAAATGCATAAATTAAAATACCTAGCTCTGTCCCCAGTTACTAGAATAGATTAATCAACATTAAGATATTTGCTATAAACAGTCATTACACTATAATTTATCCCTGAATTTATACATGTAATGCGTTAAACGTTTGGTTCCAAATTCAAAAAGTGTTTTCTAGTCATAATAAGAATTCTAAGATAAATCAAATTACGAATAAAACGTAAAACAATGGTAATTGAAATTAATGATATCAAGTAATGTCAAGAGTACATTCAAAGTTGAGAAATTATATCCAATCCCAAGAATAAGAGAGTTAGCTAAGCATGGTAGTCATGAAATATAATAGAAAAGAAAATTAGGTCTTGATCAAGGGCGGCCGCCAATGAGTATGCAAAAATGAGTGATCCCCTCTTTTCGACTTAACTTTGGCTTTTTATAGCTTTCCTTCCTTCCATTAGGTCAATATGCTGTCGTTATTTCATAATTCACGCTCCAACAACGTTGACGTCTTCTTCAAATTAGGGCTTCACTATGATAGTTTTTAAGTGAGTTTTAGTTTAGGATGTATCTTTCGCTTAAGCAAGAAGTCACTTATGCCCCTTTATCTGCTTCTTCAAATTTAATCTAATTCTCAACAAAATTTACTCTTTTGCACAATAAAACTTATTAAATAACAAAATGAATCATAAAAGACAATAAAATTCAAATTCAAACCAAGTTGATGATAAAATTAATGTAAATATTCATGAAATTGTACTAACAATTACAGCTTATCAGTATGGATAGACAAATAATAGATAAATAGTTTCAAAGGATATTGTAAATTGTCTAAGTGGGCTTTGATATTTTAGATGATTCAAGATAATGAAAGTAAGAATAGTTTTTGAATGGAAACATGATCTAATTTTTTGATAAAAAGTCCTAATACTTTGACACTATACATAGTAAATTACAACAATTTAATATTAAAATAAATTATTATTTTATTATTATATAATATTTTATTAAATAAATAAATATCAAATGAAAGTAATTGATGAACACTTTTAAGTAGGTTTTCTTTTGACATAGAAAACACATGATTCTCATTTACTCTCTTCTTCTTTTATTCTTGTTTCTCTTACTTTCCATGTGATTTCTCAATCCTTTGTGAAATTTACCTTAAATTAGTAAAGGAAAAACTTTTGGAATCTTAAAGGTGCAAATTCTTTTCTTTTTCATCTTTTCTTCTTTTTCAATTTTTCCTACATAGAGTTATATAAAGGCTTGAAGGCATACAAGAGTTTCGAGAAAATCATAATATATGGGTTTCTTTCTCCATTCATTCTTTTAAGCAAGTTATGAGTTGTAAGGTATTTTTTAGGTTCTAAATCATAGCTAACTAAGGGATTAAGAAGTATCTTACGTGAATATTTCCTCCCAAATCTCTTAATTTCTAAATCTCGAAGTCATCCAAAGATAAGAAAAGAGAATGAATATTTTATTTCTTCATTTTCTATCATATTGAAATAACCGAATAGAAAAAAATGAAATTTGAAACCTTGCATGTTATTAGAAAAGCTTTGTACGTAATTTTGATAAGTAGACTTTTGAATTATTGAATTTGCAAGAAAACAAAAAGTAGGTCCTCTTTCCAAGTTAATTATAAAGACACTGAAATTTTTTCTTGGAGATAATGAGTGGTATGCTTGGAATTATAATTATTTTAACTATACTTTAATTTTGTTTTCTTAGTTAATATTATGAGCAATTTCATTTCGATTTTGAGATACTAAGATGTTTATATAATGCTTTTTAGTTTTATGATGAACTTTGAGTTGATTTGTAATAAAGATTTTCTCACATGTGGTTGAATCCACAAAGGTGTGGAAGACTCACTAATATAGAGTTTCACCCATAAATATGTGGTTCAAACTATAAAAGTGTAGAAGATTGGTTGATGTAAATATTTGATTAGAGGTTCTCGTGTAAAGTTGTGGTTGAGTCAACAAAGGTGTAGAAGGCTCATCAGTGTAAATATTGAAGTAACAGGCTGATCATATAACGGATGCCACAATAGAAAGAAATTGATGAATAGAAAAAGATTTGCCTTCTTAAATTGAAGAATTGAAGATAAGGATATTAAAATTGAAGATAAGGATATAAAGTTTTAATGAAGAAATTAGAAATACGGAAATGATGCAAATTCTAAAATAAGCAAATTTTGAGTAGAATAGTCTACAAAAGACTTATATATTGTGGACTTTATACTCATAAGTCAAAACACTAATAAAATTCATTCAACAGTCTCTAAGACTATATTCTAAAATGTCTTTAATTACAAGAAAAACAGAAAAATATACAAGACTCATAAAAAAAATAGGAAAAAAAATAATTACAAGGTAAAAAAAAGCCTAAAACAAAAAAATATAAAAAATTCTGAGTGCTTCTTCCTCCACCTCCATATATTTTTAAAATGATAATTTTGTCCTTATGTAAAAAAATAATTTACCCCATTCTTAACGAGTTAGACAAGAGTTACTATGTTCCCAAACAATATCTAAAAGATTAATTAGTTAGGAGTGACTATAGTCCAAACAATACTCAAGGGGTTAGCTAGGAGTAACTACATACAATTAAGGGATTGGTAGGAATGACTACAATCCCAAACAATATTGAAGGGGTTAGTCAAGAGTTGTTATGATTCCAAAAAATACTCACATTGTACCTTGCCGTATTAGTCTGTTTAGTATAACTTAATCTATTGATTAAAATTGGATGTAATCTATTGAGTTAAACGAACCAGTATAAAAATACTGTGTACATTTTTTTTTTTTACTTCTTTCACCTTGCATGTTATTATTGTCTATACTAATCTAAGAAAGAGAGTCATGATAAAAAAAATCAAGTTAAAAAAATTCTTTCAAACAATTGAATTTGTGAAATGAAAAGTAGCTTTTGACATATATTATCAGACACAACTAGTTAAAAAAGCAGTTAATAATTCACTTATTTCAAAATTATTATCTAACAGTAAAGTATTAAATGATATTTATGAAAAAAATCTAAAAAAATAATTCAACTCAATTATCTTTTATTTTGTTTTTTCTATTTTTAATAATTGGTATTAAAACTCAGTCTCTCAATATTTGAATGTCTAATGACGTTTAAAGAAAAAAAAATGTAACTAGACAAACATGACACCATAAGAGGATCTCATAGACTAAATCTTCTACAATGAAAAAGACGAAGAGAAAAAAAAAACATAATAGTTACAAAATGTACTCAAAGGAAATCAAAATTATCTGGAGCACAAGTCTCTTAGTTTTTGTACCGTATGGCCAGTGACAAGTATGGCCGGCAAGTAACCAAGCTGAGGAGTAACCAGGCTGACAAGTGGCTGGGCCTACAAGAGTGGCCGACAAGTCCCAGGTCGACAAGTAACCAAGCCGACAAGTACCCAGGTCAACAACCAACCAGGCTGATGAGTAACCAGGCCGACAAGTGCCTAGGCCTACAAGAGTGGCCGACAAGTGTCAGGTCAACAAGTAACCAAGCTGACAAGTACCCAGGACGATAGGTACCAAGCCAATACCAACGAACCAACATCTCCATTTCCTTTGCATTGGGAATAGACACCTTACATCTGACAAAGGAACAAATCCCAATGAACGACACTCATATTACCTGACAAAGAGGAGACCACACGCCTACCTTGTGCAGAAGAGACTACACGTCTTCCCTCTGATATTGTGCAGAACAACAACCTCATGCAAGGGAGACTGCACGTCTTCCCTCTGACACAGTGCAGAGCAGTCATCATATCTCTGAGGGCCAAGAGGCTATACGTCTTCCTCATAACGCTATGCATAACAGTATAAATAGAAAATAGTGAGTACAACTAAAGGACTTTTGGAAAAATCTACCCTAACACAAATTATGTACTTCTGATAATTGAGAACATCAGTGAGAGAGAGTGAAGTAGCTTCCGACTAGAACCTTCCCTTTATCCCGACGACCAGGAAATAGTGATTCGTAGAGAGATCAGAACAGTTGACACCTTGAAGTCTTTTTCTCAGCCTCAAGGCTCCGCAAGAACTTTTATTGTTCTTGGCCCTAAGGCTCTGTAGGAACAATTGGTGCCTACCGTGGGGCCGAGAGGTACGCAACTAAACTCCAATGGTGTCAACTCGGAGCAAGCTTCAAGACCAAAGGCAAGAGCACGTTGACATGGGAAACGACCCTGTGCCCATGCTGGCCGCTTTGCAGGAGCAGATGATGGCGATGCAGCGGAGAAATGAAGAAGAGATTAGTGACTTGAGGCGTAGGAATGAAGAAGAGATTCATGCCTTAAGGAATGAGAACGAAGAAATGAGAGAAATGCTCCACCACAACCAACCCTCTCTTTCGAAGCAGGAGAGTACTCGGCAAACTGTGGTGAACGAAATTGAAGCAAGAGGGTCAATGCGTCCGTCTGTGACGCATGAGACAGAAGTAGTCCAGTGCACAAAAGGAACCCGTATGCACCCTTTTGTAGACCGAATTATAGAGGTCGAGCTCCCTTTCCGTTGGAAGGGATTAACTTTTGAGCCCTACGACGGTACCACCGACCCTGATGAGCATGTTAGTATCTTCTCCACGCAAGTGAGTCTTTATTCCAATCATGATGCTGTTTTTTGTCGCATTTTCCCCACATCCCTAAAAGGAGCAGCGCTGAGCTGGTTCTCTAGCCTACCCCCCAACTCCATCACTGATTTCGACATGCTGGTCGACAAATTTAATACTCGCTTCGCAACTAGCTGACCACATCACATTGGCTCCATAGCTTTGATAAACGTAAGGCAAGAGAAGGGAGAATCTCTGCGGACTTTCATGGAAAGGTTCGGAAAGCTGACTTTGAGGATCAAAAACCTGGATCCTAACGTCGCCTTACACCACCTAATAACGGCTCGCCGTCCAGGACCGTTCGTAGATAGTCTGTGCAAGAAACCGACTTTGGATCTCGATGAGTTAAGAGCCAGAGCCGCCAAGTTCATGCAGCTGGAGGAACTACGGGAATTCAGAAATCAAGCCCAGATTGGAGAAAATGCAGAGAAGGGCAAAGGCAAAGAAAAGAACAACGCTCAGCAGTTTAAGCAAAGGGAGCACAAGCCTCCCCGATTTGCCTACTACACACCCCTCAACGCCAACAGGGGACGCATTCTGGAAGAAGCATTGAATGCCGATCTCATCCCATCCCTGCAAAGATTGCCTACTCCTCGGAACACTGACACCAACAAACATTGCCGATATCATCAAAACTATGGTCACAACACCATACCAGGAGGTTTCACTGGAGGAGGACCCTCGGCGTTAGGAAGGAAGAAACACCTGAGGAACGTACAAGCTGTGCAGCATGTGTACACTAGAATGGCAAGGAGCATGCCACCCATAACCTTCACAGACCGCGACTTCAAAGCCATCGATCCTAAACAAGATGACCCAATGGTAATAACTGTGACTATTGACGAGTTTGTTGTGATGAAAACCCTTGTAGATCAAGGCAGTTCGGTTGACATCCTCTATTGGAAGACATTTAAGAAGCTGATGATCAGATCATCGGATTCTCCGGGGAGCGGGTGGACACTAGAGGTTTCATAGACCTCTACACCAAATTTGGGGAATCTGGACATCAAAGTTGAATCATTAAGGTTCGTTACCTTCTTATTGATGCTAACACATCCTACAACATCCTTTTAGGCTGACCTTCACTAAATCAGCTTGGGGCCATTGTGTCCACTCCCCACTTGGCCATAAAATTTCCGTCTTCTGAAGGAGATATCATCATGGTCCGCGGCGACCAAAAAACAACAAGAGAATGTTACGCAGCCAGCCTAAAACTGGAGTCCAAAAGGCCCGAAACCGGAAGGTACGAGAAAAGGACGAAAGGAGAGGAAGGAACACAGAGCGTAAACGTGACCGATCTAGACCCAAGGATGGATCACACACGAGTAGAACCGGGGGAAGACGTGATCCATATAGAACTGAAAGATAAAGAGCACGGCACAAAACTAGGGATCTCCTTGGGAGAAAAGGAGGCCGAAATGATCAGACAAGTCCTGGTCCAAAACATCGACATGTTTGCATGGACAGCAGGAGACATGTCGGGGGTTGATCCTGAGGTCATGTCTCATCGATTATCGATATACAAAGAGGCGAGACCTGTAGCCCAAAAGAAAAGAAAACAAGGGGAGGAAAAGAGAGAAGCAGCGAAGAAGGAGGTAACCAAGCTAATGGCAACGAATTTCATTAAAGAAGCCAAATACACTACTTGGCTTGCTAATGTCGTGATGGTAAAAAAGGCTAACGGCAAGTGGAGAATGTGTACTGACTACACGGATCTCAACAAGGCTTGCCCGAAAGACGCATATCCATTGCCAAGTATCGACAGGCTAGTAGATGGAGCCACAGGGCACAAGATATTAAGTTTCCTGGATGCATACTCTGGCTACAACCAAATCAGAATGCATTCCAGTGACAGAGAGAAAACTGCTTTCATGACAGAAGAGGCAAATTTTTACTATGAAGCCATGCCATTTGGCTTAAAGAATGCGGGTGCCACATATCAGCGACTCATGGACAAAGTGTTTCACAGATTGATTGGAAGAAGGTGTATATGGACGACATCGTCGTCAAATCTGATTCTTGTGAACAACACAGGGATGATCTGGTCGAAGTTCTCGAGACACTACGAAAGTATAATATGAGATTGAACCTTGAGAAATGTGTATTCGGCGTGGAAGGTGGAAAGTTTCTGGGATTCATGCTTACACACCGAGGGATAGAGGCAAATCCGGACAAGTGTCAAGCCATAGTGGAAATGAGGGGTCCAAAGAACGTCAAGGAAATCCAGAGGCTGGTTGGAAAGTTGACGACCATGGCGCGGTTCATTCCAAGACTGGCCGAGAAGACCGGACCTATCATCCGGTTACTCAAGAAAAGGAGTAAATTTGAACGGGACGAAGAGTACGAAGAACTCTTCACACAACTCAAGCACGTTCATGGCAAGGCCCCCAGTGATACAAAAGCCAATACATGGCCAAGCTATTATGGTGTACTTGTCAATTTCCGAAGAAGCGATAAGCTCAGTGCTCGTCCAAGAAACTGACCAAGAACAGAAACCAGTGTACTTCGTAAGCTGAACACTGCAAGACTCTGAGAGGAGGTACCAAAGAATCGAGAAGGTGGCACTAGCGCTGATTCACACAGCAAGAAGAATGAGGGCTTACTTGCAGAATCACCTAGTGATTGTTAAGACTGATTACCCTATCAAGAAGATGCTGACAAAGCCTGATCTCGCAGGGAGAATGATAGGATGGTCAGTCGAACTGTCAGAATTCGGAATCACCTATGAGCTGTGACGAGCTATACGATCTCAATGACTAGCCGACTTCTTAGTGGAATTAAGTCCGGAACCTGCAAGTCCCAACACCCAATGGGTTATCTATGTCGACGGGTCCTCAAACACCAAAGGAAGTGGAGCTCGAATCATCTTGGAAAGACCAGCGAGACTCACCATCGAGCAGTCGCTGAGGTTTGATTTCAAAACTACTAATAATCAAGCTGAATATGAGGCCATAATTGCAGGATTGAGTTTGGCTAAAGAAATGGGAGCAGAGGAGATCCAGTGTAGGAGCGATTCAAAGTTGATTGTCGGGCGTCTGACCGGAGAGTTCCAAGTCAAAGACCACATGATGATGCAATATTATCAAAAAGTGCTGAATCTCCTCTCAACTTTTAAAGAAGCGAAGGTAGAACACATCAGAAGGGAACAGAATACAAGGGCCGACTTGTTGGCCAAACTTGCAAGCACCAAAAGCAAGAACCACTACCACTTGGTCATACATATGACAGTCCCCGCACCAAGCATATCTAACGGGGAGGAAGTCATGAATATTGAAGAGAGCAAAGAATGTTGGATGATACCTAGCATTAAGTTCCTAAAAGAAGGCACATGCGAAGAAACTGAGGAGACTTCCATGAAGCGAAAATGCGCAAGATATACCCTGATAGGGGAAGAGCTGTACTGAAAAAGCTACTCGAGACCACTGTTAAAATGTATCAACAAAAGCCAGGCAGAGTATGTCATGGCTGAATTGCATGAAGGTATTTGTGGCCTTCACTCTGGAGGACGCAGCATGGCAACCAGAACATTGAGGGCCGGATACTACTGGCCAACAATGGAAAGTGATGCTGCAGAATACGTGAAGAAGTGTCAAAAATGCCAAGAATTTGGCAATATACTAAGGGTTAAACCTGAAGTGTTGCATCATATGAATTCGTCATGGCCTTTTGGCCAATGGGGAATTGATATCATTGGACCATTCATCCCCGGGAAGGGACAATGTAAGTTTCTCCTAGTTGTTGTTGACTATTTTACTAAGTGGATAGAGGCTGAACCCTTGGCCTCCATCACTGCTAACAAGGTCCAGTCTTTCGCGTGGAAGAACATAATATGCAGGTTCGGGCTACCGAACACAATCATTTCAGACAATGGGAGACAGTTCATTGACCAGGGACTCCAGGACTTTTACAAAGGATTGGGAATTCGCTCCATCACCAGCTCCGTAGAACACCCACAAACCAATGGACAAGCTGAAGCCGCAAACAAAGTCATCCTGAATGAATTGAAGAAAA
>Ga0123340_1001019_pt1 | contig 21972 bp, 8 predicted proteins | sample SirMexnodulemix_FD_89961 | JGI IMG/M metagenome (GOLD analysis project Ga0123340, IMG submission 89961) | Root nodule microbial communities of legume samples collected from Mexico - Siratro Mexico nodule mix | ecosystem: Host-associated > Plants > Roots > Nodule | place: Mexico: Nepantla...
ATATATATATATATATTAAGACGGGTCATTTTCTTCACTTTAATTTATTTATTTAATAAGAATGCAACAAATGATGATAGAATAGTTAGTCCATTACATTACATGATAATAAATACATTTTTTAATACATGTTAGAATTATTCATTTTGCATACTTTTTATATTAATTTCTATTTTCATATTTTCAAACTAAAAGATGCTCGCTCTTGTATGATATATGCTTAAAAAATATAGGTTATTATTTATTAGATAAAAATTTGACAATACTAAATATTTATTTAAAAATTTACCATATTTTGATCGGATTCTCAATTCTAGATATTTATTATATTTTCAAAAATTGTACTAATGGCCGCAGGAGCAAGGGCTTTCCGGAAGAAATAGGCGAATTGGTTCAAAAACGGCGTCGTAATAATGTAAAGACACATGAAAACTTGGTAGCTTTAGGTTTAGCTTTCAGTGAAGAAGAAGAAGAAGGTGGAAGAAGCATCGCATTAACACATTCTCCCGAAGAAGAAGAATGTGGACGCGGATACTCGCGCGAGCAACACGTGCCGTAGCTGGTGCTCGCAACTGCTCATCAATTCCTCAACGCATCTCTAACCCTATCTTTTCCAAAATCCCCAAATCAACTTTCCCCCAGATTCTCAACAGCCCTCGATTTTTCGCCACCGATTCCACACTCACCCTCGATGATGAGCTCTCGCCGGAATCTCCTGAAAACAGTGGTGACAGACAGCACGTAGAAGAAGGAGAAACTTATGCAGAAGGAGACTCGTACGAGGTTGACGTCGACAAGTTAGAGAGTGTGCTGCGTCTTCTTGAAACCAGTGCTGATGGGTCCTTTGAGTCGTGTTTGGATAACATGGATTTGAGTCTGCATCAGCAATTGGTCACAAAAGTAATCGAAAGTCCGCTTGTTTTGGGTGAGAATCTGATAAGGTTTTTCAGATGGGCATGGATTGAGAGATCACTGGAGGTGACCACCCCAATGGTGGAGTCTCTTGTTTTGGCCATTTGTGGAAATGATGTGAAGAAGAAAGAGGCTTACGCGCTGTGGGATTTGTTAAAGGAGATTGGAGAGAAGGAGAGTGGAATCCTCAATGTGAGGATTCTCAACGACTTGATACTTTGCTTCTCGAAGTTGGTTAAAGGGAAGGCTGCATTGGAGGTGTTTGATAAATTTGAGGCCTTTCATTGTGTGCCGGATGCAGACACGTATTACTTCACAATCGAGGGGCTTTGTCGGCGGCGAGCTTATGATTGGGCTTGTGGTGTTTGTGATAAGATGGTTGATGCGCAGGCATTTCCTGATGGCGAGAAAGTTGGTGCCATTTTGTCTTGGTTGTGTAAGGGCAAGAAGACTAAGGAGGCCCATGGAGTGTATGTGGCGGCAATGGAAAAAGGGAAACGACCGCCGATGAGTACGATTAGCTTTTTGGTTGCCAATCTCTGTGGAGAAGAGGAAACTGTGAAATTGGCTTTGGAGATGTTGGAGGATATTCCTGAGGAGAAGAGGGAGCGTGCAATAAAACCGTTTATGGCGGTTGTTCGGGCATTGTGTAGGATTAAGGAAGTTGATAAAGCCAAGGAGTTATTGGTGAAGATGATTAAGGATGGGCCGCCACCTGGGAATGATGTTTTCAATTTTATTGTCACCGCGTACTCAAGGGCAGGGGAAATTGGGAAAGCTGTGGAGACGATGAAACTGATGGAAAGTAGGGGTTTGAGACCGGATGTGTACACATATACTTCTCTTGCTAGTGCTTATTCAAATGGCGGGGAGATGGAAGAGGCTCGGAAGATCATGGAAGAAGCGAAAAATAAGCATGTTAAGTTGGGCCCCGTGATGTTTCACACCCTGATTCGTGGATATTGCAAGTTGGAACAGTTTGATGAGGCTCTGAAGCTGTTCTCAGAGATGAAAAATTATGGCGTTAGCCCCAGTGTGGATGAGTATGAGAAGTTGATACAGTCTCTCTGCTTGAAGGCTTTGGATTGGGAAATGGCGGAAAAGCTACTTGAGGAAATGAAAGAGAATGGTTTGCATCTCAAGGGTATCACGAGGGGTTTGATTAGAGCTGTCAAGGAGATGGAGAAGGAGGTTGTGGAGGGTGAGAGCATTACTGCAGTGGCGTAAACATAGTTCACTGTTTCAGGTTATGTGAGTGGCCTGGTAGTTGTAACCCTTTTTTTTATTATCATACTATTTTGATAGGAAGTTGCAGTTTGAATGCAAAAATAATTTAGAGGATAAAATTTTGGAAGTGATTGTTGATGTTCTTGATGTTTTTAACCTGCACTTTTTATTTATCGTTTTATAATATTGAATTGAGTTGGCCATGTTTCATATCCTTCCGAATTTTGCATAATGTTGTGATCAACATTCTTTTTTATTGCTCTTGATGATGTGGGATTGCGTTGGATAAGAATCAGTTTGCATCCTTTCCTCTTCAGACTCATACACTGACACATGAAAAAGGTCGCATACTAGTTGAATACATAGACGCATAAGGCTTTGTGGCTTACCATATTTGCTGCATTTGGTGGATCAGAATTCTCTTTCAATGAGAAGATGGTGTCTAGATAATTTGTGATCCTTAATTATATGAAGTCTTTGATTGTTAACAAGGAAAATGACTATAGTAGTACTTATGTTACTTGTTTCATTGACAGGAGGCAACTTTTAGTTGATACCATATTGTAGCAACCCATGTTGTGTAGTATTACTTCTCTACTACGTACATTTGATCTTTTCCTAAGATGTTGCTTAATTGCCTTGGTTCTGGCCACAAGGAGGTAAACTAAATTCTGTTAACGAAAAAAAGGGCAAATACAACTTTGGGTAGGCTAAGAAGTCTTCAAAAGTAGAAGCAATTATTATTTTTAGAATGAAATAATCAATTTTGATGTTTTGGGCAGGTTTGATCAAATAAAGACGAAACTCTGGTTTGTTAAATTGGGTATGGGGCTATGAGCTTAGCATTCTGCATCCTGAATTTTCACATTCTAAGGCATCAACCATTGACACCAAGTATCCAACCTCATTTTCTTCATCATCAACTGTCTTCTTCAGTTGAGTTAGCCTTCGTAATAGTTTATTTCAGGTATATGTTAAATTTTTTCTCCAATTGAAGCCTCTAATCGAGCTGCTCTTGTCTTGATAAAACAGAAAAAAAAAACATTTCTTGGAAAAAATTTACAACCTCTTCGTTTATCTAAACAAATGTTAGACATTTAAAACCTACAAATAACTGGATGTTCAATTAATATGCAATTTGAATCAATTTGGGATTAATCATATTTTATATAAAAAGGCTTCTAGGAATATAATGTTTTTGATTAGCTATTCAAAGTAGATGCTAACCATTAAGTTAATTTGATAGTCACAGTGACTGTCTCGTCCGAAACTTGGTCTTCATGTTGTATGATGACATTCTTTTTCCATCTAACTACAGACGTTGTTCCATCTTGGCTTTGACTATCTGCTGCTTTTGGAACGTGTTGATCTTGGTTTGGAAGAACCAAGACTTAGGTATTAGATCAATAATATGGAATTCCCTAATTTTAGCTCTCAATTTGTGCAGACAACTTCTAAAATCGAGGACTTTTACAAATTGTTACCCTGAACTCTGCTTTCTACGTTCTCAAAGTACTACTCATGTGCGACTAAAATGTTGCTAGAAATCAAATCTGACCGTTTCGAAAACACTTTGGTCGAGCATGTCTGAAATATCCTTCTTAAGAGAAATCAATCAATGAGAATCTCTTTCAGCTGGAGACAGAAGCAGAACGTAACTTATAATGAAAGAAAGCAAGAAACTGATATTTCTGGAGGCTCAAGTGACATTCAAAACCAAAACGCTAGAAGTCCGTAGAAGTCAAACAATTAAAAATTGAAGTGACGAATTACCTGTTGAATTGGAATATAACATCAAAAACAGGTTTTGTTTGTTTAATTTTATTTTTCTATTACAAAATTGAATAGGCAATTCAGGTCAAGGAAGCCCGACCAAATAGAAATTAGAAAAAAAAAACATTAGTTCCCAGATCATACGCAAACAAATTGCGTTGTCATATAAATATAAATAAGCTGTGTATCATGCGCTTATATGCATCTGGAACCCAAAGGCTCAATAATAATAAACCAAACAAATACCAATGTTTACATTTCACATACTGTTCCTCTGAAGCAAAACATATTACACGAAATGAAATAGAGAACACACAAGTTGAAATCCTTGCATTCGCTGAATTATTTTCAGTAGTCGTATTTGATATCAATATCATCATCACATCATTTATTGAGTCACCAAATATGTTAAAGAATGATATGTTGAAATGTGTAAGTGTGGACTTCAATTTGTGGTAGCAGCCATCAGTCCATGTGATTCAAAATTGAAAAAACTCTCATTCCATTGATGCAATTGATAATACCATAACCCCAAGCTCCTCATCTATTTGCTATCAGAGGTTTGGCTGACAGATCTAGACCGTTCAAGATCATCAGAAGGATCCCAATCCAACGTAGAGGATTGAATCTTGGACAACGTCATGAAAACCTCGGAAATCTGTGGTCTTGAATTGAGGTCACGAGCAACACAGCGTTTGGCAAGTTCAGCCGTGGAATAAGCCAGTTCCAAAGGATATTCATCTCTCAGATTTGGATCCATGAAACGACGAAGTTTCTCTTTAACGTTTTCTCCTTCAAGCACCTGATTCACAGCCACCGAGAGCATCTGGTCCCCAGATCCATTCTTGTCCCCACCAACAGCCTCTCTCCCCGAAAGAAGCTCCAAAAGCACAACCCCAAACGCAAAAACATCCATCTTGGGAGTAATCAAACCATTCTCAATATACTCAGGTGACATGTACCCTTGAGTCCCCACCACGTGCCTTGTCAATTGAAATCCCCCATCATCCCCTTCACCCTCCACCGTTCTCGCCAACCCAAAATTCGAAACCTTTGCCCTGAAATTCCCATCTAAAAGCACGTTCCCACTCTTCAAATTCTTATGCACATGAGGAGGACTAGTATAGTTATGAAGGTAATTAAGCGCGTCAGCAACATCACGAGCAATATGAACCCTCTGCACCCAACTCAGAGACACCGAATTCTCGTACTTCTTATGACCACTGTGAAGCCAATCCTCGAGAGAATCATTCTCGGCAAACTCGTAGACAAGATAGGTGTTACCTTTGTGAACACAAAAACCCGACAATCTTATAACATTGAAGTGGTTAATCCTCTTGAGAATGTTGATCTCACCCGACACATCGCCTTTGAGAATCTTAACCGCAGCATAATCACCCTTGAAAGAAGCCCTATAAACAGAACCCTTGATTTTGTTCTCTTCGCTGAAGAATCCCGTAGCGTTCTGCAACTCCTCAAACTTGTACACACTCAATGACTCTATCGCGTAACGAATCCCTTCCGAAGAAAGAGACCACGACTGCGTCGTCGGAAGAGTCATTTCTTCACTCTGTTTGTGGGTGGGGCCCGAGAAAGCCTTCGCCGCCGGAGTCGGAGATGGCGGCTGTACTCGTCGCCGCCGATAGAAACAGAAGAAAAACAGAGCAGCGCAGACAAGCAGCAGCAAAACAACCCCAACCACGATTCCGACAATGACCCATTTATTGGAAGAGTCCGAATCTCCGTCCGCCGCCGGAGGCGGCGGCGGTGACGGGGAGTCATCCGGGGGAGCCGCTGCTCTCATTAAAGTAGTCGGAGGCTCTGTTTTTAAAGGAACTGAAATCGGCGTGAAGTAGAAAACAAAGGAATCAGCAGAAAGCTCGTTTGCTTCGATGATGCTCTGTTCGTCAACCCCGAAGATTTCAGCAATGGAAGAAACCGTTTCTCCTTGAGAGACCAAGTAAGTGAGCAAGTACTTGAACCCTGCTTCGCTCTGTTTCTGGGTGGGGCAGGCGCACCTGAGAGGCACGTGGAGGTTGAGACCGGCAACGAGGCTTTGTACGTCGTAGGTGTTTTGGCCCGTGAGAGCCTGACACGTGGTGAGGGACTGGTAGGTGTTGTTGGCGATGGAGAAGTATGTTTCACCATCTGTTTTGATGGTGTAAGAGGCGTTGTGCTGATAGTAGCGGCCGGAGCAGGAGCAGGTGATGGGAACGGTGATGAGGGTGTCGGTGGGGATGGATTGGACGTCGGTGATATTGTTGGCGGCAGCGATGGCGGTGGTGTTAGAGTTGAGGAGGTAAGAGATGGAGACAGGGGTGGCGTAATCTGGGTGGGAAGATTTGAAGGTGAGGTAGGATGTGCACGATGGAACACTGTTGCAAAGGTTGCCATTTGTGGCGTTGGTTTCGTGATCGGTGCAATTAGTTAGTTGTTTGTTGTTGACATACGCTTGTTGGGATTCAGATTTTGGGATGGAGGAACAGAGGAGGAGGAGTAACAGTGTTACGGCGGAGGCGGCGGGCCACACCACCGTGGCCATTTTTGCGTGGTGAAGAAAAAATGAGTGCTTTCTTGGTTTGGAGGGTGTGCTGAGCTTAAATTCAAAGAACGCGTGACTCTTGTGTTATCAAGTTTCAATCTTTTTTGCGTTCTAAACCAAACGTAAGGGATGGGGTGGCGACCCCGTCAAACTCGTTTTGCTTTCGGAAATTTCCACCTTTGAAATGCTGTGCTTATTTTTACTTGGATTCACATTAATGTTCACTTTGAATAATTGTTCTTATGGGTAAAACATTATTTTAATAAAGCTGGATTTTTTTGTAATTCTTCTGCAGAGTGTGAAGTATGAACTTGTCTTGTTCTTTCGTTTTCTGCTACGACGTAGAATTGACCAAGTTGGAAGATAAATGTAGTTTGACTTTAGACCAAATGCAAGATTCCGCAGCCTATGCGGTTGGATAATGTACCCTCCACACACGCAACTATTGTTTTAGCTTGAAAATTATAATTTGAAATGAAAACAAAAGGAAGTGTAAAATAAAATTGTATGACAGGTTGAAATAGAGAAGAAACAAATGTCCATGGAGACATGAAATGGGTATTATTGTAAGAAACAATATTTGGAGCAGTAGAAGACAGGTGGAATTCAAGAACAGGACAGATGCTAAACGCTAAGAGAAGTTTATATGTATATTTCAATTTTTATATTTTATATTTGAAACAGTGGTGTGCCAATTATTAATTGACCATAACAATACTATCTTAAATGCAACTGAGAATGAAGGTTGAGGAAAAAGAGAGGAAGTTGCATCAAATAAACTTTGTGGGCATTAGGGTAGGTTGACTTCCTGGTGGTATGGTTGAGTTTAATTTGATTTGCTAAATACACCAAAAATGGTGTTTTTATTTTATAACATAATTTCTTTAATACTAATAGAAAACAAATTATATATAAATTATCCTAGATTTTTTATTAGCTTTTTAAATTTGAATTATTTGTAAGAATAAGAAACTTGAGTTTTTTTCGTCTTCTTTGGCGGATTTGTCTTAAGGTAGGCCATAGTTTTCAATTTGTCATAGCTGTTTCTTTATAAAGGAAACGTAAAATGGATAAAAATTCACTCATTTTATCACTGTATGTTAGAAATTTTTTGGGTTAAAACTAAACATAAAAAAGAATAAAAATCATAGTTACTTTAAAATAATTCTGCACTTTTTTACTTGAGATTAACTAATCTAGATGTAATTTTCATTTTTAAGATTAGTTTGAGAAATTATTTTTCGGAGTGCACGATACAATTGCCTTAAACAGTTTAGTAACTTTGGTTTTAGAAACTTTTATTTTATACAAATTAGTCCGTGGAATAAGCTTTTTTACTAAGAAGTTAAAATTTCAAAAACTATCTAGAAAATTAAAAAATTCAACCGCATTTAATTGCTTTTTTCTTCCATTGAATCTATACCCTCCATTGATGATAAAAAAATAGACTCGCATTTCTCTTTTTCAAGTAATTCACATAATCGGGTAGATTTAGAAAAGAACAAAGCAATAGATAAATCATGTTTGTAAATATGAAAATTGTGTTAAAAACATAATTTTAGTTTTTCATATGTTAAAATAAAAAATTTCAGAAGTCATATTTAAAATAAGGCTTTCTTATATTAAACTAAACATAATTAAACTACAAAGTAATGTTTTAAAATATTTTTTTTTCATTTAAAATCGTGTTTTGAAACACATTCTGCATTTTTTTTTTTTGTAAAACTTTTTAAAAAAGTTGTCATAGCTATGGTAAAAGGTCCTCTTTTTCTTGGCATATAGTTGTGTAATAAACTGATTCTGAAGCAGTGCTACCAAGTACGTGTCTTCTCCCATAATGTACACTCAATTAATTCATTTGCAATTTTCTTTTTCTTTTCTATCTCTTTATGTGTTTCAAAGTGCACAGCAATTTTGAAAACCCATGCTTTTAGAAAATAACAGAACACAAATTTATGAAATACTAACAAATAAATCAAATAAGGCATCAAATAAAATGGTCAAATCACAAATTGAACCTAAAAACCAATTGCTTTTAAAAACTGTTTCTAAAATAATTTCTCACCATTCAACAATCAAATTCCCATCGAAAACAAAAACAGTAGGGAGATTTTTCTCTTAACTCCTGTTCTCATCTAGTTCAACTGACCTCTCCCTCAATTCCAGTTTTGTGTCTTGCACCACCCTTCACAAGCTATCAGAACAACCTTGCTTAGATACATTTTGAAAACTAAACAATTTCTGAAAATATAAATCAAACACACCCTAATTGTCCACATTGATAAAGGATTGATTAGTGGAAACAGTAGAAGAATTCTATACATCTTATTCACCTATAACCACGGATGTTAAATCTACAAAAAGGAAAAGAGATAGCACATGCTCATTTTGCTGACAGTGTATGAAGCTACTTGCATCAATCGTGCTTTCTTTTGCAGCTTTCTAGTCTGAAAAGTCTGAAGCAAGTGTAAACTAGCACTAGGAATGCAACAAGCAACACTGCAGCCAAAAAACAATTAAAATATCCCTTGAAATCGGCTGATAGTAAGCAAATTAGTGAAAACAAAGAAAACAGTTCAATTTAATCATCATACTATAATATTAGCATGTCACATTAAAAGAGTGACAGACAAACTAAATAACAGACACACACAAAGGATCACTTGCTATGCTAGTGATGGAAGTTAGAAGTAAGTGACTTACCAATTAAGGTGCAAAAGAACAAGATCGCCAGGCGATATCTTACAAGCCATGGCAGACTAACTTCAAGGGTGCAATGCTTCTGATTATCATGTCCTGCTTTTGCTTTGTCAAAACTTTCTGAATTTGATAATTGCAATTCGGTCAATGAAACATCAACACCTATAACCGTGATGCTCTCTTTATCCCGGACTTTTAATTTCAAAGTCACTGGGTGAGAGTCCCAATCTATTTCAATAGTTCCAAAGTTTGCCCGACCTAATGAAAACCCACATTTGAAACATCAAAACATGAAACGCAATATAAAGATCCTTACCCAAAAATAAGAAGGAAAAGTTTACCGTATATACAAGATTTGTATCTGCAGTTTTGGCCCTTTACTCTCATTGTAGATGGGGTCAACAATGCTACAAATCTCACAAAAGAACGCAGGAAAGGTGGGACAACTTCCTCAACTGATTGAGTAACCCCACTTGAGGTTACATCATAAAGTGGATAGCCCACAGCACAATCATATCTCGTGATTTCCCCAAAGTGAACATCTCCACTGATAAAAAATACTCCAGCTCTCTGCATAGAAAAGACTAATGAGAAGTGAAATGAGTACTCGCTACACCAACGTGAATGATACCAATGTAATTCCCTTTAACAACAAAGATGTAAAACATGAAAAAAAAGAAGTAGAATATGAATGTACTGAAATTTATTACCTTACTATCAGCTATTAATTTAAAAAGCCGGTCTCTTTCCTTTGGAAAACGACCCCATGACTCCATTGCAAACAGTGGATGAATGGTTGCTGAAAGATTTGATATAACCTGACATATAGATTAACTATATAATGTAACACAAAACAAACCACCACAATCAATACCAAAAAAGGAATGTACAAATGATTTCTTATTGGCAACATAATATATTGAGATCAGCACGATTTTCCTAAGAAAAACACCCAAAGCTAGTAGAATATAGAAAACAACTTTCTAAGTCAATAAAATAATCGCTTCCAGTCAAATTTAGATATACACTTTCAAAAACACAGGTCTAATAGTTGATAATGTAGCCAAATCTCAAAGATGCCAGATGTAATAAATCTATCATGTTCATTTTTATGAATAATTTTGATCAATGTCTGGCATTATCAGTAATTGTTGTACCTGAATAGAAGATCCAATTATGGTAAGAGCCGTTGGTGGACCCTTGAGCTCTTTCTCCAACCACAACCACTGTGAATTCCCCAAAATGGTACCATCACTTCCAACAGGGTCTCTGTGATATCTAGTATCTAAGAGTACAATCTGAACAGTTTTCACCAATCCACAGTAAAAGCAGTATTAGCACAAGATGCGTGCTTAAAAGTTAAAACACAATATAAAAGCAACTCTCAAGTCTTATTATTGACATAAAATGATCAAGTAATGGCTACCATCCTACCAGGGGGCAATAATTTAGAAAGAATTTTATGAATTTGAGAAAGAATATTATATTGCATTTGGTCAATACCTTGATATCTCTACCTACAGGACCATAAGTATATGAGGCATATACACCAGCCTGTTTGCGCCTGAAATGAGAAGATAGGGTAAGTATCTAAATCAACATCTGCTTCCTATCAAAATTTGTGAATGGGAGAATACATAATCAGCTAGACATGCAAACCCATCTTCACTCTCCATGAAGAAAAAAGAGGTTTCACAGGCAATACAATCATAAGTGTCATACTGTTGGAAAACTACCCTCATAATCAAGAGAATGATTCAATATGTTAGGCAGAATAAATCAAATAACACAACATGTAGTATTAAGATCAGTCCAACACGATAATGCAGCAATGGAGATTATCCACCCACCGTGGGCTATCTTGAGGTTCATCCAAGAAATCAAGAAGCAACTTCTGGTTGGTGATTTTTCCTTCAAATTCTTTTCCTGCATCATTTAATCCATAATCGTGATCATCCCATGTACCAATAACCTATTAACAAACCAAATGTGAAAGTCAAGCCAAGATACGTATAAGAATTCAACAAACCCTCAGACATTTCAACAATGTGCTTTCAATAAGAATCTCAACCAGATAACAATAACAAGTAGAAAATCTTAGGATGAAACACCTTAGCATTCTGATGAAGTCGAACATATCCAGGACTAGACTTAGCCTTTTCATATCTAGCCTTCATTTCCTGCTCAGAGGAAGGAACAAATCGTGGGACATTCTTCCACGGCCCAATAGTCCTTTCCCGTCCGAATATTTTGAAAGGGCGTTTGGAGTCCCCGTAAATGTTATCACCCAGCCATATAAAAATTTGGGGACGGAAGTCCACCACTGCATCCCAAATGGGCTGGCAAACACACACCATACACATATGTTAATGATCTGACATGAAGAAGTTAACAACATCCTGAAATCGTAGCAATTAAAAGCCTAAATAATAAGAAATATTAGGATTTTAGCCTAAAGCTGTCAAACAAGAAACCAATGAACGATTTGTAAACCCAAACTACAACCACAAAAAAGCACCAAAGTTAGCTCTGTGATTTCTTGAATTTAGTTGCAGATGAAATACAATTTGGATGGCTTGGTTAAGAAATACTGCAAAAGACCATACAGTAGCATTCTGCCTAGTACAACGTCAAATAAATAGTTGTCTAGCTTTTGGTTCAGCATGAATGGTTTTTGGTGGTAAAAGTTTGCAATCCAGGGAAAATTATAAACAGAAACAGTTGGTTTGTTACTTGTTACATAAAATTAATCAAATTTCTTTTGTTCACAGAAATTTACATAATTGTTGTTGTTATTGCGGTTTCCTTTCTAAGTTGAGTACAAAAAAACTGCAGTTCGCTTAAAGCTGACGTAATATTGGGACTGCAACAGCATGTTAGTACAAGAATTGAGACATCGTGGTAGAAACAAAGAAACAGAATGATTAGTATATCAGTTCCACGACACTGCAGCACGGGTAAAAATAAAACAAAGACAAAGACAAAACAAGAATAAAAACAGAAAAAGTAAAAAACAAAATAGGAAATTTTTTGAAACCTGAGGAGCGCTCTGGTTGGAGCATGATCCGAAGGCAATTCGAGAGACTACTTGTTCCTGCTTCTCGTGACTGTCGGAACTGGTAACGGTTACTGTAACGCTGACCATTCCGATCAAAACGATGGCGTTCCACCACCGCCACCGACGTTGATCGATACCCATTTGCCCAAAAGCCACGACTTCGAATTCAATTCTTTCTCAGAGATCATAAAAAGGGAACTTTCTCACGATTTGAGACCAATGGCAGACACAAAATGAAACTTTCGGTTGTCATATAAACAAATTCTTTTCTCTTTTTTATATACGCTTTCCGATATAAATAAATAAACACAGGATTGAATGAAACAATTTTCAAATTTGGAAATAAATATACGTAATTTTTATGAGACAAAAACCTCTTTTTTCTTTTTCTGCAAGATATTGTCGCAAAGTCACGTTTTTATTTAATCTTTTAAAGACAATTTTTTTTTTCGGAAGAGATAGTCAAAAAGTCTCTGTAAAATTAATACTCTTAGATTGGAAATAGTGAAGTATTTTCTTACTATTTTTATTGGTACCAAATATCTTTTAAAATTTATCATTAACCTTTATTAAAAAAATCCGGCTTTACTAAAGTAAAATATTCTCACTTTAATGCTTTTTTAAACGATTAAACTTAAACTTGAAACTTCATTCAAAAATTTAAATTAACTTGTCTCAAACAAATAATATAATCTAAAAATAATTAAGCATTAATATTTTTACTAAATGCCCATAATTTTTAACTTTTAATTTAATGTAATTACCACATCTTACTTGTATAATATTATTTTATTTAATTATGATAACTTTATTAAATTTAGAATGATTATTTTAAAAGCCATGTTTTGAACTATTTTTTTATTAATTTAAAGGATCAAACTTAAACTATTTTTAATTATGGTTTATATGTACTTAAATATAATATTTAACTCTAATAAAAAGATTATCTATATTAATATAAGAGTTTAGATTCTATCTCCTTACTTAAAATCTAAGATTTAGGTAAAAAAATACTTTATGTTAATAATATAGTTTTCGAAAAATTAAAAATAATATGTAAGTGGTATGTGGTAAAAGAAGAAAAAAAAATGCATAATCATCGTTGTACTAACTGATATCTAGAGAATGAGAATATAAAGAAAAATATAAATATACAATGTAGCTAAAAAAAATGTAGTATTTAAAATATTGAGGTCTATCCATTGGAAAAAGGGAATTCATGAAGCAAATTGTAACTAGGCAATTCAATTTCATTGCCATTTAACAAAGCTTTTAGTAACATCACCATGTCTGTCTGTCCACAGCACAGTGAAACAACTTTATTTGCCCCACTGATAGATGATGATGGAGTTTGCGTTGACTGTAGTTGACCACTGACCAAACATGGAACCATTTATCCTATGTCCTCCAAAAAGCATTCCTCAAAGGCAAGAAATCTGGACTTTGTGCAACCAAACAAATCCAATGTTATCACTTTCAACAGTTACATCACCCAAAACAAGTACCTTCCACACACAATTAATATATTTATCCTCTCTCTAATAAATTGAGGCATCTTTTGTTCATATGCTTTTCTATTGACTGATTTTTTTTCCTCAATTTATTTTGTAAAAGGAACCTGAATTTATATTTAAAACAGTGAAATAGTTAAATAAATGCATCAATAAAATAATCATTTGACCATTCGTTCGTGCATGTTCTATTCAAGATCAAACATTTTTTACTGCACTTCGCTATTCGTGAAGAGTGACAAAATTTTGGCAAGAATCAATACAATAATGTTACGGATTTTTAGATATTATTATATTTTTAGAAGACAATATATCAGATAGTAAAGTGCAAAACTACTCCCACCTACTATAACCGCGTAATGTCCTAGAGATACCATAACCAGAAAAAATTTAAGAATGAATCATGGCTTGGAAAACTTGAAGTGGTCAGTACTTTGACAATGGCAATGAGAGTCTCCCTTTGTACAGAACTTGTTGTGTGGAACTAACTAGGTAAGTTCAAAATAACTTTTGCAACTCTTCAATGATCAATAGCAATGATAAAACCAGCTGAAGGTTTTCATGGCACCCATAATGATAGCTCCACAGTTATAAACTTGGATGACACAATCATTAGATCAAGGGTTTACGTGTAATAAAAAATTTCTTCTTACATTATCGAAATAAAATTTTAAATTTGATTGATAAACAACCTTAACATCGTTAGGATATATGATATATTTTCGAAAATATATAGTGTATTAAACAAATTATGGAATTAGAGAAGGTTCAAATAATGTTAAAAAATAGTAAATCTTGAAAAAGGTAAAATAGTAAAAGCTTTCACCTAAAACCTTCAAGAAACACATCATATATTATGAGTATTTATCATAAATCTTGGACAAAGCACATCTAAATGTTATATTATATATACAATTTGGTATAGGCCTTAGAGATTCAAGCTTTTCCCATGGAATTTTAAGGTCAGATGTTATATTATATATACAATTTGGTATAGGCCTTAGATATTCAAACTTCTCCCATAGAAATTTAAGATTAGTATAAAACTCAATACATATATTTTTCCTTGTTTGCAATTTGAGAAGATAGAATAGGAATGGTCCATAAAAGAACTATGATATTGCATCTTTCTTATTCTTCAAAGAGAGGGTCGCTGTATTGTGGAGTTATGATGTTTCTATTAATGGATTTCAACTTATTTTTTTATAAAAGAGTATGTCACGTGTTCTTATTTCAAGAGTGGTAATTGATCTCATTTAATAGGAGATATAAAAATTATTCCTAAATTTTTTCCAAGATGCCAGTAATGGGAACTAGAAAAATTTAAGGATTAGTCCATGAAGGATTAACTTAGTTTTAGTGGTAGAAGATTTTACATCCACTAATCAACAAAGAAGAAAAAAGAAAGATTGTAACAAAAGTATAACACGATTTAACATGTTCCGATACCATATTTGGTAGAATATTTGCTGGTGTCAACATTTTATTCTATGATAGCAGGAGAAGAAAAGGTTCCCATAGTAAAACGTTGATGCAATCTAAAACATGTAAAATTGTAAAAGAGGGTGAGTAAAGAAAAAAAAAATCTATTTTCAGGAATAATATCTGAAAAATAAAGATAGGGTAAAAATTATAATAACAAGACTGTAAATGATATAACATTATTGTAATAAAAACACTTTTGAGAATATTTCAATTAGATTTTTAGGGAAAAAGACAAGTATGATTAGTATTTTTATTTAATAATTTTTATTTTAATTTATATATTTTTAGTTTTTAAACTAATTTTTTAAGATAAAAATGCAAGTCTGAATGTTTACAGCTTCCCGTCAAACATAAAATTAGGATATATATTATCATTTTAATAATATTGCCTTCTATAGAAATGATGTTGTTCTCAATATTAAATCATGTCAGCAGGAGAGTTCATTATTATGAAATCACATCAATCATCTTTATTTTCTATGGTAATTATTATTCCTGGCTTCGATCTCTTGCATTAGAATGTTTCAGTTTGGCTTTTTTATTCATAAATAAGTTATCCTAATTCTGAATTTCAAAATACAATTCAATTAAATGCAAGATTCCACTTATTCTTTATAAGCTTGAAACACAGCTGATTGAAAACATTGCTGAAGCCATCTTGATCAAAGTAAAAGACAATTGCTTTTATCAGCCTTCTTTCTGGTAAACCAAAATGAAATTCTGTCACTGAGTATTAATGTGCAAGAATGAACAAGAAGCTGATGTCATTAGAGAAATGGTATTAATGTGTCTGAGACAAGAAATACAGACTTTTTTATATCTATAATGTAAGTACATTTGAGGCCATAATAAAATCTCAATCAAACTCTATAAATCACTCACCAATGAGGAAAAAAAATAATGGAAAAAGAGTTGGCTTTTGACTTATTTATGATAACATATACTGTATTAATAATTTAGTATATATTATTTGAAGGAAGCAACCAAAAGTGAATTACAATCTTGAACTGTTTTGTGGTTTTCTATATGCAAGAACTTTGCAAAAACACCAACTAAGGGAGCAGTATTGTATGTGCATGCTTCAGTCTGCATAAAATTGTTCCTTCGATCCTCAAAATTGTCTTGCCCATCAGGCCCTCCAACCAAAGCCCCAACAAGAACATTAGGGTTAGGTTCTTGGCTACCATACCAATTATCATACCCTTGGGTACACCCTATGAACCCTTTGTTCTTTTTGTAAGACACAATGGATGCCCCTCTGTGGTGCACCCTTTTAGGGTAGTTATGGCCATACCCTACTAAATAGCTCATGTTCACTGGATTAGACCCCAAAATGTAATCAACCTGTGATTTAGCAAAATTATGAATTTCTTCATGATCCACTGTGCCCCCATGGCAATTCAGCTTTTGATCTGTGTTCTGAAGGAAATCAGAGTATGTTGAAAGCAGAAATGCAGCTGTTGAAACATATTGCATGTTGTTCCACTCTCGGATATAGAGTAATCCACCCGGGGTTCGTTGCACGTTATCCTTGCTGTCGTTATTTTTGTTGAGACATGAACATATGTAGTACTCTGCTTTTGATCTGTATTCTTCAAGTATATCTCTATGTTTCTTCTCGTTTTCTTCTCTTAAGAGCTGCAAAACATGAAACTGTAGTTAGAGTGCAGATACTTGGTACATTACTATGATTTAACCCACTTCATGCTTGTTGACATTTGATTCTAAGTTAATCATTCCTTCACATAGATTTCATGTTCATCCATAATCATTTTTTTTCGATGTTCAAATTATTATAATTTTTATTCTCACCAAAAAAGTGTACACATGGGTGGGGTCAAGTCTAATTATAAAGTTCAACAATTTAATTATGTTCGGTCTTGATTGGATTAAATTTGTGGTTTTTTTAACTGATCCGATGGAGATAAATAGTATTCAGTTTGGATATGATTATGTGTCCTCAAAAGACAAATTCTTTTGTTTTTAAAAGTGGCATGGGATACAGAGAAAGACGTATTTTGGACTAATGGATTAAGACAAATGATATAGTTGAGAGCAGTTAATTACTTGATTTTTTTTATTTTTTTTTATTAATTAATATTTTAAAAAAAATAAATTAAAACAGTTTCTAACATAATTTTTTACTTATTTCCACTTACGTTTCACATGTTTTGTTTTGTGCCAAAGGGGTCCAAAGGATGCCCTACCTCATTACTCATTTACCACTATTTATTAAAAGGGTAAAAAAAAGGAGGGGTAGTGAAGTGAGGTGTTCAAGGGTCTGTGTACTTAAGGTTTCTAACAATGGGCTCAACCATAAGCCACACCACTTTAATTGCACTTTGTTGCAAAGCTAAAGCAGTAGCTGCACATGGCTTTGTGCTTGGATACACTATTTAGTTTTTGTGTCTTTAATACCCTGCATAGTATACTAATTAATATACCTTAATTGCTGCATACTCCACCATTTTGATTTTTGAGGTTACAAAAGCAAAATCTAGATAAAGTTGGATACCCAGAAAAGTGGAAGTCACATGGGAGAAAATGAAATAAAAGGGGTTTGTTGAGAGTGAGAAAAAATTTACCTTTGAGAGCATGAGTTGAAGACCAGCATACTTAACATCCCAGCTGAATTCTGAAATGGACCAACCAGTGCCACCAAAGGTATTAGCGTTGGAAAGAACGTACTCAAGATACATTTTGTTGTCGGTGGCCTTGTAAAGCCACGTGGCAGCCCACAACAACTCATCCATGTATCCACTCACCGACGCATAGTAGCTCTTTACCACTCCGACACTAGCATCATAATTTCCCCTATACTTGTCCCCAAACTCGAACAACTACAAAACACACACACAATAAATACTACTATTTGTTCATCCATTCATTAATTCTCATTTTTAATCTAGTCCTAATAATAACTTAAAGACTGTTCTATAGCAACACTCGTTAATGAACCTTAATTTCTCGTACCCAATTATTAGTTTTGAAACTGAGATTGTCACACAAAAGTTGCTCCTACGATTATTATTAATTGTGGCACCTAGTCCAAACCTATCAATAAAGCACAATCAATCAAACTTTAATTAGCACACAAAGAATTGGCTAATCACTCGCTAACTCACCTGCAGGGCATGGTGCAGAAGCAAGTGAGAGTAATGTGAGTTTGTTTTTCTGAACACAATGGATGCAGCTGCCATAGCTGCTGCTGTCTCTCCGGCCAGATCTGAACCGGGATTGTTCTCATCGATCTTAAAAGCTCGCCGTGAAGTCGTCATGTCCTCTGGCCGTTGCCAACAATAATGGTCAGTGTCACCATCACCCACCTGAAAAAGATCACTCATTTCAGAATTCCATTCAGTCGCCTAAACCAATGGCTCTGAGTAAAACACTGGGAATAATGAATTGGATTCAGTTGGAAGAGATGATATGGTGGCCAGAAAAATCTAAAAACTTTGGTATAGTTGTTTTTTCGTGTCAATAATTAAATGAGTTTCTTTTGATAACAGTGTATCAAAATCCTTAAACTTCTGAAATTGGCATAGATTTTTTTGTCTTGAATTAGTTAGTACCTCAGCCCATAGGACATTTGGGCTTGTGTGAGCTTTGATGAAATAATCAGTGCCCCATTTGATGGCCTCCAATGTGTGTTGTAACTCACCTGCCTCTTCAATCTGTTGCCTGTACTCTATGGCACTCCACGAGAGCATTGTGATGGTGAATGCCATTGGTAGACCAAATTTCACATGATCCCCTGCATCATAATACCCTCCCACCAAGTCCACCTACAAAAAAAAAGTTAAGACTTTTGAGAGGGAATTTGGCATACCATGAAAGTAAAAGACAAATTTTGATGAGTTGTGGCATGTGGGTATAATTGAAAACTTGGACCTACGCCTTCTTCCAAACCATCAGTGAGGCCAGAATGATCTCTCCAAGTGACACGCTGATTGTAAGGTATCCTCCCAGAGCGTTGTGCTTCGAAGTAGAGAAGGCTCTTTGAAAGGGCATCAGCATAATCAAAAGCTGTGGTGGTGCTGAAGAAGTTGGAGATTAAGAGGGTGATAAGACAGCAATGGTGTACTAGGAAGGAGATGTAGGAAGTTCCAAAATGGTGTTTCTTATGTGGTTGTGTGTCCATCTCCATTGGCCTGCCCCCCCTTCCCTCCTAGAGATTTTAGGAGTGGAGGGAATTGGTAAAAAAGAAAAGTGAAGACTCAGAACACTAGAGCCCCAAATGGGAGTTTGAATTGTGTTTTAAAAGGGTGAGATATGCCTACGATGTAGCTAAAATAGGATCGGATCATTTTGGGAGGGAGCCCCACAAAATGAGAACGTGAAACTATCCCTACAAGTTTTACTTGTTTGTTGTACTCGCAAGGGTGAATTTTGCAGTACTTGGATGTGCCTCTGTGTGCCAAATGAGGAAAACAACACCATGTTCTGTTGACTCTTGTTAAAATTCCACTGTCATTTCATGCCAACTCCTCCTGTTTCCCTCCATTTATTACCAGAACACTTTTTTCCTTTACTTTTTGCAGGATCCACCTTCTAACTTATTTTTCTCAGTTTCAAATCAGATATAACTTATTTTTTGTAGTTATTTAAAGAGTTACAGACATTTTTTAATGTAATAGTATTTTACTTCTAATTTAACATTTTTTCAGTCAATGTTTTCAGGACACTCACTCTTCAATCTTTGATGATGAGTTTCAAAGTGTTTTGAAATACTGGTAAAACAACGAAATATATTATCAAATATTTTTTATTACTTTACACCATCAAATGTCATTTGACTTTTGTTTTTTTTCTAATATACTGATTATTATGTATCTTCAATGTTTCTTATAGGATTAATTATGCTACATTCATGAGCACACAATAAGAAGTTCAAATAGGAAAACGTTTTACTTGAAGAGAAGAGTGGGGTTAAACAAGTAAGTATCATGTAAATAATTATATATATATTAACTGAAAATAAATCAGGATTAATTTGATTTTATACAATAAGTTTGATTAAGTTATTAAACTCTTACTAGTATATTTAGTATTGTTACTCATGTGTACATAGACACCCAATAAAAAAAAACTCATTTTCTGTTTGCTTTATTCTTAATCAATGTTGTGATAAATGACTAATTCAAATCTCTATGCTAGCTTTTGGTAGTCGATATCATTTTCAAGCAAAAATTACTTTTAGAAAAAATTTAAAAAGTAGAAAATACAATTATTTTAAAATAAAAGTAAAAATGATATTATATAATTAAATGACTTAAAATTGAGAATAGGGGTGAGTATACAATCTAGGTATTTAGACTCTAATGTCAAGTTCGCAAATTCTATGTACAATGAAGCTTAAGAGATTAAAACCGTTTAAGTTCTTGAAAATCAGGTATTATATAACTATCTAAATGGTATATATATGTGTGATGCATAGCTGGTTGGGGTGAGAGTAGATGTTGAGAATTAGAAAAATCGTGAAGTAATTGGAGTCTTGGGTTGCTAAGTAGGCTTCATAAATGTTGCAATGTGCATGCACAGGGTTGGTCTATTTGTTATCTTTCTAAATAGTTAACACGTCAATGTGCACGAGTTTTAAGCTCACCAAAAATGCTTCTTTAATGGCTAAAGTTGGTCAATTTCTTATATCAAAAGCGATTTCCCTGCTATTAAAGAGATTGCGTTTGCCAAGCCTTGGTACAAGCAAAAATGAAAAGTACTTATGTGTGCCATACAAGCTTCTTCCACATACAATATGTTTACTCAATCATTGTTAATTTCCCTTTTTTCAATCCCTTCTTTGTGTTTTTTTATAGAATATGATCTGCAAGGCCTTCCTAATGATATCACAATGATTCTATATTATCATGTTTCTGTATGTTTAGATGCAACCATCTCAAGCAACTTTGCCCTATCTTTGTTTCACGTTCAAAATATTTAAACCTCACTTTGGGACCAATTCCACAAGACTCATGTTTCTCAGTTTGAGTGTTTTCAAAATAATCACTAAACTCTAGAGTAACAATATCAAATGAAATTATTAAATGAAAAAAAATAGTATTGAATAAATGACACGGTAAAAAAAGTTACATTACAATTACGTTACATAATTTCTAAACTCTTAAATAAAAAGTATTAAATTAAAAATAACATTTTAAAAAATATAAATAGTTTGTGTATGTTAACGTAAAGGAACAGTTGTTACAAGATTGCACCGTTAAAAATGTGGAAGCCGTAATTTCAAAATAAAAGGTAGATTGATATAGCCCTGCACTGCTGTTATTATTCTCTTTCTATCAACTGTCTTAAGTACACATCTTTTAAACACCTTCTTGTAAAAGGTTATGAGATTAAGAAGTGTCTTGGATTAAGAATTTTTCATACAAATTATTACATTATTAAATAAAGATCTTCAAATAGTATAAATAAGTATGGTAGTATCCCATTAAAACTCAAAATTTTGAATGGAGATAATGAAATTGATTTTCTTTACCTAAGATTTGCTGTGACTTATAAAAATTTTATTCATGCAATGATACTAAGATAAAAAAAAATGTGTACAACAAAAATCAATTACTAGATTTAATCTCTGTTAATAATTATTATATATATAGAGGTTTAATATTAATTAAGTACATAATTGTTATAGATTAAAAGTATAAATATTCGATTAATTGTTTTTTTATAATAGTTTTAATTAATTTTATGCAATATTGTAGTAATATGTGTAATTACCTCTCTCTCTCTCTCTCTATATATATATA
>Ga0123340_1001025_pt1 | contig 21932 bp, 14 predicted proteins | sample SirMexnodulemix_FD_89961 | JGI IMG/M metagenome (GOLD analysis project Ga0123340, IMG submission 89961) | Root nodule microbial communities of legume samples collected from Mexico - Siratro Mexico nodule mix | ecosystem: Host-associated > Plants > Roots > Nodule | place: Mexico: Nepantla...
CAATAAAGGACAACTAGATGGAAATGAAAATAAGACAAAAGAAAAAAATTCGTATTTTTTAGATATAAGAATGCAGATGAGAATGAATTTTTATTAAGAAATGAGAATGAGATGTAAAACCTCGTACCATTGTCATCTTTTTGTAGTAAAGATACTAAATGGAAATATTACAAAGATATCAAAAATTTAGAAAAATACATCAAAATGTAGCTACACATTGGCCTTGATTTAAGATACATAGAATAGATTAATTTACAAAGTAAAATATTAGACCAAAATTACAATTCTTTTAGAATAAGAGTATCTAATGTCTCTATTTTAAAATTAAAGAATTAAGTCTCCAAATTTTTCTTTAAACATAACTTTCTTCTTCAAATTTCAATTTGAATCTTAATATATTTGAAAACTTCTCTTTGAAAGGACCGCAAGAGACATCAAATATTAATTTTTTTGGATAAATTGTGAATTACGTATTAAGATTGATCTTAAACCAATAATATTAGTTTTTGTTGTTAATTCAAACTGCCATCCACTTTTTCCACGCAAATGATAACATCTATCTTTCCTGATGCTAAACTTGTGAAATGTGTTTATTTCAGTAAATAACATTTAGTGAAGCATTTTACATCACAATTAAATTAACTTCCATCTTAAATAATTGATCCACCTTTTGTACCTGTTTTTAGTTTAAAAAGAAAAGTTGGATCAAACACAATTATTTTGGTTGTGATTTTATTTCTTCTTTTCACATTAGTTCATGATAAATGTGAAAGGGTCTAAAATATACAACTAACCTTCAAAAACTAATTTAAATAACTCTTTCAAAAAATAATTCTCTCTTTTTCTTTTATAAAAAAAACTATCCTTGACTTTTTAAGAATTCTACTTACACCTTTTTCTTATTTAGCTGTTAGTTGTTTAGGAAAAAAGAGAAGCCAACTGGAAAATGATATACTTCCAATGTCACTTTAACATTACATAATCCACAAAGGCTTCTTAGTTTCCCCAATACATCATGTCAAGCGTGTGAAACTTTACATTCCTGAAATCAAGAACCTGAAAGGTCAAAATCCTTCTACTTAAACTATAGACAGAATGCCCCTACATGAAAGCACAGAAAAATAGACGACCAACTTGAAAGAGCTGCGACACCCAACACTGAGGTTTACAAAGAGAAATAATTTGCACTCATACAGCACATAAATGTAACACTTGATGGATGCTCATGTGGAGCAACCACAATCCTGATTGTTCTTCATGGATTGACCGGCCAGCAGGATATGAACAATTTTTGTGTAAAGATTTATCCATTGTTTTTCTCTTTCTGGCTTCGCTGCATACAACCTGCCAAATTTGTATACCCGAATACAACAGCGACGTTAACATTTACAGCAATAGAAAGTGAACAGCTACACAGCTAATACTTGTTTTAGCAAACTGCCAAGATATAAACTATTATGCAAGACACACCTTGTTGGAAATTACTTACTGCTCGCATCTAGAGACAGCTCTGGATGCATTAATCAATAGAAGAAACTGATTTAAGACCTTTAACAAGAAGCAAAACAAATATTTATGATTGGAACGATATTTATTATTTACAAATATGTACTTACATGGGGTTTCACTCCCACCCCAAAGTTTGGCCTTGGGGCTACATCTTTTTATATAACTACTAATACTACTACCATATATAAAATTGCTAAGGTTCATTAGCCAGTTTATACTTTCATGACTCAAGCCAACCTAAAACCTCAAAATGATTTACTTTTTTTCAACAGAAAATCATACTCAAAGATATTGAAAGGTACACGCTATAGACAGGCAGCTCCAGACTGCTTGGACAATCTATATCCCACACAGGCACATTGATTATGCATGCTTGCACCTGCATCTTAGCTCCACCCCGTTCTTCGATAGAAACAATACTTCATAAATTTTCAAATTCAAATATCAAACACATCTAACCTCGCACCCAAAATGTCAGAAATGAAACAGTGCAAGAATGTCTGTTTTGTTTCATCATCCTCTACTTCAGAGCCTTCCCAATACAAAATTATGTTTAGTTTTTCATCTCTAATAGAACCAACGAGTGATAACTCTTTTATTAATAGATATCTTTTATTAATAGATACTAAGATAGTAAATTCAGACGATTTGACTTCTCTAATGTAAAAAGCGCATTGTTCGAGGGGGAAGGTGAAGTTATAACCATTGAAAGAAAAATCAACATTTAAGATTTTAATTTTATAACTCTTATACATGTATAGATATTTTATCACAATATCAACCATTAATTTTCCAATAATGGTTATAATTCCATACTTTAGTCTTGGCGCAGCAGTAACTTAAGAGATGCCAAAACTAAATTCTTAATTCAGTTTCTTCTATCTATATTCGTAATAACATCATTAACCAATCATTCTTGGTCAGTATCTCTAAACACCAGCAACATAAAAGGCGCTATTGTAAGCAGCAGGTGCACTAGCTGAAGATTAACTGAAAGAAAGTATTAAATTGGAGCCGTAGAAATTAAAGCGATGGGATCTAACAAGCAATGATAGGAAAAAATGTCATCCATTACGTTTGATGGTATGACCAATTAGAGAAAAATGGTCAAAACAAAGACTGAACAGAGAATTCTTGTTTTGTAAATTATGTTACCACTAAGATGATTACAAGAACCTCTTGAGGCGTAAACAATAACTAATAGAAGCACCTTGGAATAGACTGGAAGACAGTTTATATTTGTCTTGGGATACTGATTTACCTTTTTGCAGTGTTCTTTGGTCTTTGGTCATCAAACATTATCCCAACCCACTGTTTCCACAAAGGGCCACAATGTCTTGTGAGTTAATAGTATGATTCTAACATGATTCCAAATAGTCATACTCCCTTTGGGGTGCAAGAATCCAATGAATGACTCATCTTTGTCAATAGTTTTGACAGGCAAGCATCGAGTACACCATCAATTTGGTCCCCTAAGTATCATTCTCTCTCATGCTTAGTACTTCATGTATTGAAAACTATTAAGTCCCTAAAAAGTTTTGCAACATTTATCTCATCAGTTCCCATATTAATGAAACTATTTTCAACTCATTAAGAGCTCGGTTGGATGTTTTAAACATGAGTACAACCTGCCTTTTTTTTTTTTTTTTTAAAGAACGTATATATTTGATCCCTTTTCTAAAAAAATTACATCAATTTGGTCTGTTGAAATTAGAAGCAACACAGGACACCAAATTAGTGTCCTTAACTTAAAATATTTTGTCTAAAGAGAGAAAAGACATTGCTTGGCTTAGAAAACTAATTTTGTTATGACAAGTATTAGCATGCACTGTTAGTTGACTTTTCAATTATTAATTGTTTAAAACAAGAGATTCGAATCAGCAAAGATTTGAAACACTTGTTGGTATTAGTGACCGATAATAATCCAATTTTTGGTTGTCAAAAGTCACAATCTGAACAATTGGGAACAAACTAACTTTGTACAGCAAAAGACCTTGAAAAGTAGCATCAAGTAAAGCAAATATGCAAGATGAATTCTTCAGAAAAATAGTTTGTTGTCATTTTGATAATTATGTAGCTATACTTCCATTAGACTTTCACCCTTATCATACTCGAATACTGTCTTTGTTCTTCATCTTTATAGCGATTGAGATTTGAGAGGGCAAATTTAAGGAGATGTGTACTAACGTTTAAAATACTCTAATCTTATAATTAACAAACTTCAAAAAGGTTTTATTAACCGTGAGACCAGATGTCACAAAAATTTAGGGACCAATCATTATTTTTTTAAACTTTAATGACTGAGTAGGAGAGATAATGATACTTCGAGGACCAAAATAATGGTTGGCAAACATTAGAAGAATAAAACCAGGTATCTGCAAATTAATAAGATAGAACCATAGTTACGAAATTGGGATCAACCTAGCCAGTTCAATTGGAACTCGGTGGGCCAAGTTGATGATCGAACCAGAAATATGTTTGACTTGGTCTGAGTTCATTCTTTTATATATTTTTAGTATATATTTGAAACTTGTTTATAAAGTTGTATTACTCATTATTTATGGATTTAAGTAGTTATTAATAACTTTAATTTTGGTATTGGTTACTTTACAGATGACAATGTTTTGAAATATGAACTATGAGATCACATTGTCTTGAACTTTATTCGTTATTTCATATATTAGTACTTTAAGATAATAATTTTAAATATATTGTATTTTTTTAATATAGATCAGTCAACTAGTGACCCAACCGTCTGACCATTGACCTAACACTTCGACTAGGTAAATAATCAAACCGATTTTCACTACACTGGACAAAAGAATCCAGGGCACTTCAACTTTCAAAACTTCAAATTCAATTCAACAGCCATCTACACAGGATGCTTTACTATGGTTGATGTTAGAATGAGAGCAGATCGCAAAAAAATATTATGTACATGTACAAATAAGACTCATAAATTGGGAAATAAGGTTTGAAATGTCATGAAGCGATAACTGAACGTCACAAATCATTTGGGTCCTTAATGTTCATGATGACTTCTTGTGTATCAAAGAGCCAAAAGTCTAACTTCAGAGCAAGAGACTAGCATCTATTGTGTCTAATCCAACCACTAGAGATGGTCTACCACATAATTTAGAAGTATGCTGGTGGTTACAAGACGTATCATTTGTGATGCCTTTTGACCTTTTAACATCTTAAACATTCATAAGTGCATAAAATGGGCAAATAGAATTTTATAAAGGTGATGAAGCTCTATTTTACCCAAAGACAAAAGTACCTGTACACAATGAGTACAATTGAAGCTATTGAGCACTTGATGCATCTCTCATGCTTAAATTCAGACTGTTGCGCATAGTCCTCCTACCAATTCCAGCATTGCCTTTTTGCATCATGGCAGCAAATTCACCATAATCAATCCTTCCATCCTAAAACAAAAGATATAAACATAATAATGAAGCATAATTACACAAGAGGATGCAGGAGCTTTAATTCAATTAAATATTTATATGCAACAAAGAATCATACATGCCAAATTGTTAGAACTCAGGCTTTTGACATTTAAAGAGTACTTATGGTATGATCTAGTTTTGATTAATTAACCGTTTTTCATAACTACAACATTTTCGATAAGAAAACATTTAATGAATAGATCGAGCATAGGTCCTAACTGCCTAGTACACACTTCTGCGTGGTGCCAAACCTATAAGCCAAATTGGAACCTGAAGACATTGAAATACAAACTTCACTCACGTTGAAAGGATTATTGGAAAAAACACGTCAGAGGATTGTACCACTCTACTACCTTATTAGAAGAGAGAAACTGAGAAAGAATATAATGAATTAGTGTGTTGGGTACACATATGAGTATTCTATTTACAATAAAGAAGAGAGACACAATAATAAGGAACACAATCAATATTTAGTAAGGGGAATATTTGGTAAGATATTTCCCTCAGATCATATCATATCTCCCTATCTAATATAATTAAATCATATCTCTAACATTGCACCTCAAGCTGGACCATATGTACCATATCAGACAAGTTTGATACAAAATGTCAACACAAGACCCTTGAGAGACAGTAAACATGTTAGATAGTTCATTGTCGAAGTTGCAAAGGTAAATAATGACAAAGCAAGTATATATTTCTCAGACATGACTTTCTCTCTGTCAAAGTGACAATCAATCTTCAATATACTTTGTCCTTTCAAATCATATTTTTAACACTCCCTCTCAAGCTTAAACATATGTATCATGAGTCAAGCTCGTTATAAATGGTCCAAGAACACGACAGCTAGTGGAGAGAAAAAATGGTTAGATGACATTGCGGCTGCAAGAAATGCAAAAAATGTTCAGAGAACACAATGGCTGCTTGAAAGCAAAAATGCTCAGACGAGGCAGCATTTGCCAAAAGGGAGAAATGTTTAGAGGACATTATGGCTGCCAAAAAAAAACAAAATGCTCAGAGGGTATAGCCGCTGTTGTAAAGCAAAAAATGCTCAAAGGGCACGATAATTGTCCAAGAGCAAAAATGGTCATCACACAGCAAGCCTACACAAGTGTTGATGGTTGCCAACCAGAAAAACATTGATGGTGAACTTTGACGACATGTGATGAACAATGTCTCCAGCGTGAACAGTGACAGCAAAAAAAAAAAGAAAACAGAAATTGGAAAATTACACGCTTTCGAAAAATGTACTCAAATGAGTAGCGGGTCCACATGGGAAGCACAAATTTGAGTTCCCTTCTCGTTAGGCTCTTGATACCATGTTGAAAGGATTAGTGCCAAATCAGGTTAGAGAGGAGGATTATCCTCCTCTGATACCATGTTGAGATAGGAAAAACCGATAAGAAATTTAATAAATTTCAGGTTTTGGGTGCCCACATGAGTATTATTTATAATGAAGAAAAGATACGATAATACAGAACAAAATCAATATCTAATAATGAGAAATATTTAGCAAAATATTTCCCTATCAAATCATATAATATCTTCCTATTTAATCTCCAATGAAGTATGCAATAATGTTTTAAATGCTACCACCTATTGATTAACCGGAACTCAGAAGTAAAGGATCTAAGCTTCTTGCACTAGATGTCAGATAACAAAATTCTTGTAGCTTTGAAATGAAACTCCAGTTAAGGCAAAATACATGCAAATTAATATTGTTAAAATGTAAGTACTCCACCGAAAAGAATATAGATTAAAACCAATTTAAGTTTAATGCAGTATAGAAAATTTGAAGGCTAAATTAGCGCAGTTTTTTCAGGAGGATGTTAATAGTATACAGTAAGAACAGTAACTTTTAACAGCCTACACTGATTTCCAATGTAAATGTATAGCACGGGTCAAAATAACTTACATTATCTTGATCAACTTCTCTAATAATATCTTCAAGAAAAACATCAGTCATGTTATGTTCTGCACAAGCTTGTTGAAGTTCATCAACTGTAATATACCACTGCCATCCTTGTCAAAATATTGGAATGCTGCAATAAGATGTTCTTCACGTTCTAGTTTGTTGAGATGAACTGTAGCAGCAATAAACTCCCCATAATCTATGGTTCCACTTTTGTCCACATCAGCCTGAAAAAGCTCAAACATTTTAGCTGGATGGAACATTATCAAAGATTATTTATTTAACATTAATAAAAGATGCAGCTCAAAAGAAAATGGTAGTAACAATCTTTTATCAGATCAATAGTATCTGTTTGTTATTTTATTTTTATTAAATGGGTGAGAAAAAATTCAGAAGGGGTGAGGATGAGGTCCCTCAAGAATTGAGAAACACTAAACAAAACAAAATAAAAGAAGTATAACAAATATAACAAGGAAATTAAGAAGGCACTAAAGAAGCCCAACCCTTTTGCATACCAGACATGACTACACACTTTAAAAAATCTTGGGCAGAACACAACAGAGTGGTCAAGAACATTGCCTATTCCAAATAAAATTTTAAGGGCAAGGGGATGTCTTTGTGCATTAAGCTCAAGGAAAACGCATCAACGAACAGAAAATCTCAGTACCACGGCATTTGAGCTTCCTGCCCTTGCCTAAACTCTAAACCATAAAAACAATGCTCAAGCATAGTGGCATACACAGTGCTATTCAAAAAATCCAAAATGATTGCTGCAAAGAAAGGTTAATATCGTGCAAAAAGAAAAAAGATCTGAAGCATTTCTTAACTTCAAATACAGATGAAACCTATGTCAAGGGAATGAGGTATGGGGTCTACGAACCTCTAGCAGATAAATCCTGCTAATAACTGCTGGCAAGACAAAGGAAATAGTTTTATGAGGGTATTGTGGATTTCCAGATGGGCTTTTTTCAGGAAATTTTTATTGCAATAGGCAGAGGTAGGAACACACCAAGCAGCCATTGAGGGGACTACAACTTAACCTCTCTTTGGCCTAGCGGCCACCTAGTCTATTTATCAAAAAGGCTTGCTTAGGCTTTTAAACCTACTCAAGTAACTAGGTAACACTTATATGGCTTCAAGAATGTCACTTGACCAAATTTGGTAGACTATTTATTTGTCATTTACACATACAATAATAATAATGATATATTATATAGTTTACCAATAATATATTTATATGATTTATTTATTTATTTTATATACTATGAAATATTTTTTAAGAAGGTAAGTATTTTGCAATCTTCTAAACCTCTTCACAAGCCATGGTCTGGTCCTTTGAGAATAATTACGCAAAAAGAGTGGACGACAAAGAATACAATACAAACATACAAAGTACAAGGAAATATATAAGGAAATTTAAAATATTATATTAAAAAAAAAATATCTAAATAAAAATGGATGCACAAACACAAGATACGAAAGAGAACACTTTCACAAACCAAACCAACAACCTACCGCTTCCATCAGATCACGTATTTCTATATCTTTAAGGGTAGACCCATATCTTCTTAGACCAGCTTTGAGTTCATCAAAAGTGATTGCACCACTGTTATCGGTATCCATAGCCTGAAACATTTCTCTCAAACCAGCAATCTCCTCTTCGGATAGACTTTCAGCAATCACCTACAAAAATATTGTAATAAGCAACTATAACGACAGTTACTTAGTTTCTGACATCAAAAAGATAATAGATGAAGGAGAAGTGAAAACACAGTAAGTGTAGAAGCCCAATAAGGTGAGGTTCATTTGGCATTCAAGGAGTGCATATTAGTAACTTGACTCCGCAAAGGAAGTAATAGCACTTCACATATCATCAATTGAATGAGTTATCTATTTCATAATAGTGTATGAGCTACATCCATACACAATCTAATATCCATTCATCGATCAGCTTCACTTACCCGTAATGCCATCTTCTTTAGCTTATTCATTGCAGAAAACTGTTTAAGACGAGAAAGAACAGCAGGGTCTATTGCCCTGTCAGGTGCAACTCCATTTTCACATATCCAAGGATGACCTAAACAGGCACATGAAGTAACATTTCAGACAAACACATTAAAACAGAACGTTTGAATATTTGTAAAATTTAACACCTAAGGAAGCTAAGCTGGAATTTGCTTTTAGAAACATCAGCATCCAATTAACTTGTTTAGATAGGAGGACTCTTTCCTCTTGGGTGAGTCTGCTATGGATGTTGCAAGCCCGGGGAAACTTTAATCACCTAATGCATCTTTATAACGAAGATAACTTAAGAAGTTTAAGTAGCACTACGAAAGCAATTTTCTAATGCCCAGCCCCCTCGATTCACAACCAAAATAGCATTCACTGAGTAATCATAGCAAGTTAGCGACTCCAAAAAGGAAAAATGACAGTTCTTTGATGTATGGATGGTTCTCGCTTATAGTAGATATAGTAGAAAAAAAGGATGAACATACATAACACTTGATGAGCAGTCAACCGTTCTGAAGGCTGAGAACACAGCATCTTTCTGATCAGATCTTTTCCACTGTCAGATATTAGAGGCCAAGGGTCTGAGTCAAAATCTATATGTCCCTTCAATACTGCATCAAATATACCCTGCTGGGTCTCTGAACTCCAAAAGTACAAAGCATTCAGTGATTATACAGATTATGGACAGGAAATCAAGAGTGTTGGCATCGAGATATACCTGCCCAAAATGGTGGCACACCACTAAGCAATATGTACAGTATGACACCTGCCGTCCATACATCTGCTTCAGGCCCATAATGCTTGAGGAGAACCTCAGGAGCAACATAGTATGGGCTGCCGACTACATCAGTGAAAACTTGACCTGAGGCAGATACGTCAAACGAACAAGCACTGATTAGTACTAAAATATGTCCCCTAAACAATAAAAACCAAAAATCCTGAACGAGAATGGCAGTAAAAGTTAAGGAAATTGAAATTGGAAGACAGGGATTTTCGCAAACTCAGAAGCATTAAAGATAAAAAACGAAAAAAAGCATGGAAAAAGGCCATAAAAATATATTAAATGAAACAAAAGTAATGGTGTTCTAAAAAAGGAAAGTAGAGGGATAAAGCAAGTACGGAATATTTGTTACCGGGCTTGAAGAAAACGGAGAGGCCAAAGTCAATTGCTTTAAGAGAGAAATCATCATCTTTATTGACCAACAGAAAGTTTTCAGGCTTAAGATCTCTATGCATGACCCCAAGAGAATGGCAAGCCTCAACAACCCCAACAATAATTTTGGTCAACTCAGCAGCCTTCCTCTCGGTATAGTGACCCCTCTGGATGATGCGATCAAACAACTCACCCCCAGAACAAAGTTCCATGACAATATGCACATAGAGAGGATCCTCGTAAGCACCCTTAATGGTGACAATGTTCTTGTGACCAGCTAAATGATGCATTATCTGAATTTCCCTCCTGACGTCCTCAACGTCCTCCTTGGAAATCAACTTTCTTTTGGAGATGGATTTGCAGGCATATTCATTGGAAGTAGAATTCTCGGTGCATAAATAAGTGGTGCCGAATTGTCCCTGTCCCAATTTGCGGCCAAGAGTGTATAGATCACGAATGTTGGGAGTCTTATGGCCCAAGACATAATAAGCTTGGTTGTCAAGGCCGCGGCGCATGATGGACTCTTTCCTGGCGTTGAAGGGTGGATTGTTGTTGTTGTTGTTATTGACGACGGTGCCGCTGCTGTTGTTGTTGCCGTTATTTTCTGCAGAATTGATATTTTGTCTGGCTGAGGAGGGGTGTTCGGAGTCGGGGCGATCAGAAAGGGTGGTGCGCTTGGAGTGGTCTTCGGGCTGGCTGAAGCCCTGAATATATTTCCCTTTCAAAGATCCGCGGCATGTGTTGCCCATCAAACAAAACAATTATTATATATTCATCCAACGATCTCTCATCAGCTTCCCCTCCCCTTCTTGCCCTGTGCTATGCTATGCTGCCCTCAGCACAAGAACAAATCAAACGTCAAAGCCCATTCCCTTCTATTATTCATTTCATATATAACATCACATCGCCTAAACTTTTTTTTTTAACAGCAGAAGAAGAAGGTAAAAGAATTAAATAAGAGATGAAGTATTGAGCGTACCAGAAGAAACCAGAAGGTGAACGAATGGAAAGAGGATAATCGCTTCCCTTTCGCTTCTTTGTTTCTGCTCCCACAGATCTCCACAAAATTAGTTTTTGAGAAAATATTTCTATTTTTTTTGTTGTTAATTTTAGGATGTGATGGTATTGGTTCCTGCCGAGAAACATCGGAGGTCAGTGCTGACCAGCTACGCCCACTTCTCTCTCAAGAATTTTCAATTAAATATCACGCGGCTTTCTTTTTCATTTCCTCCCTCAATTCAATGTATCTCAGTCAAAGCGGCCCAATTCACCACATACCTTTTGCACCTCCTATTCTTATTAACTACACCCTTCCTCTCAATTTTCTAAATTTTATTTTCAAAAGTATCTCACCATTGCACAGATACAACTCTCTCCTCCTTGTCTTTGACCACAAACACTTTCTTATTATTATTTTTAAACTATAAAACGAATACAAAAGTATTTATGCAAACTAAAAATATATTTAGTAAAACATCAATTTATAGTAATATAATATGTAAAGTATTACAAAGAAGGAAAAAAAAAATTTTGATTATTTTCACGTTGGTTGACCATTAATTAGCATGTCAACACTAGTCCTCTAGTGTTACATGTTCCATAATAGTACGTTTTAATTTTATAAAATTCCGCAAAAGATTAAATATTTTAAATTTCAAAATATTAGTTATGAACTCTATTAATAGTAAAGGTGTGATTTAAGTATGTCTATTTAATAAGTAAATTGTTTCAGTACATGTCTGTGAACTAGAAACAAGGGTGTGTGACATCATCATTCAGACTTGCTGTATAACCACCACATTTTCATCCTTATAACTTCGTTAATATTAATTTAAAGAAATTATAGTGTCCCGTCTTTTTAAATATAATTAAATAAAAAATTAAAATTGTCAAATAAAGGTTGAACAATCTATTCAACTTGTTTTTATACATAATCAACATTATCAATCATAAAGTTGTGATAATTTAGTAATAGAATTTTTTTTTCTCAAAGCAGTTAAAAATATCTTTTTAACACAACCAAAATCCAACAAATATACTGATTTTATACTTCATCAAGTTGTGCTCCTTAACACAAGTAATAAAATTATTCTTAAATGACTCAAAGACACAACAGGCATACATGTCAAAGACCATTCTAGATAGATTATACTATCAAAAACACTTAATTTCTAAATGAGTTTTATAATCCACCAACTTTTGTATCAACATCTTGTTAAATTATAGATATGAAAAACAGGTAAATAGTTTAAACTTTATATAAGAAAATAAAAAGTTTACTAAAATTTTGATCACTTATTTATTTTTTTCATCATCTGATAAACTTTAACTTTTGAGACTAACATTTATAACCTAAAAATAAATATTTTATTTTTGTAACTTTTTTATATTTTAAATATGTAAGATACTTTTCTCCTTTCCTCCTTCTTCCCGCTAACATCAAGTTCCGGCAATTAGTATATAACATGTATAATTATTCCTGAAAAAAATTATCAAATATAACAATAGTTAGAAATGATAAATAAATTCATAGTCATAAATATTGTAGACTTATTGATAGAAAATATTTATGATTTTATAAATTGAGTATAGAAATATATATAAATATCTAAATATCCATCTTGTTTTTATCTTTAATTATTGAAACATTTTTAATTTGTCAGGTGTTCTATTTTTTAACATTTATATAATTATAATTGAGGGGAACTAAGCCGGGTGGGCACAGAAGAAAAGGTGTAAATGGAATTGCGCCAATTTTTTCAGTTTAAAGTTGGCATAGAAATAATAAACTATTAAAAAGCATCTGATTAGTGGTTGGTGCTTGGTAAGATGGAGCAGGGGTGATTATAGCAACAGCTAGAACAATGTCAGGTTTAGAATTCTGTGTGCGAATAGGGATCGTTTGAAAAGGAAATTCCGATGGGGGGAAGAGAGAAGAGTAGAGGAGATTGAAAGGCAAAGGGTTTTGTTCAGTTGCAGGCACACCTAAGCTTCACATGATTATTTTATTTAGAAGATACATCCAAAGGAAAGAAAGAGGTAGTCCACCCTCATCACCTGGTCTGGCACCAACCTTTCTCTTTAATAATTATATTTTTCATGTCCTTTTATGCATATCAGATTGATTTGTATAGTTGAAAGTTGAAACATCCAACTCAAAATCACTCACACACCAAGCCTGCAAGCTGATATATTGCCTCAGAGAGTAGGAATCCCATATAGTCTCCATCAATCCTAACCTCAATCTTTTCACTGCCTCAATCCTAGACGTTGTGAAAATGAGGGGAGCCGTTCTTGTTGCCCTTGCCGCCGCTATCGGCAACTTGCTGCAAGGATGGGATAATGCCACCATTGCAGGTTTTTCTTTTTTCTTTTTCCTTTCATTGTTATTGAACTGTGTTTGACTGATTCACTGGGTTTCGCCATGCCATGCAGGATCTATTTTGTACATAAAGAGGGAGTTTAAGTTGGAGAGTGAACCCACAATGGAAGGTCTGATTGTGGCTATGTCACTTATTGGAGCCACTGTGGTCACCACGTGCTCCGGACCCGTGTCGGACTGGCTTGGCCGACGACCTCTGTTGATCGTCTCCTCCTTGCTTTATTTTCTTAGTTCTCTCGTCATGCTGTGGTCTCCCAATGTTTATATTCTCCTTTTTGCAAGGCTTTTAGATGGATTGGGCATTGGTTTGGCAGTTACCTTGGTACCTCTTTATATATCCGAGACTGCTCCAACTGAGATTAGGGGGTCACTAAATACCCTTCCGCAGTTCACTGGTTCTGCTGGAATGTTCTTTTCCTACTGTATGGTGTTTGCCATGTCCCTCACCTATGCCCCAAGCTGGAGACTCATGTTGGGTGTTCTTTCAATTCCCTCTCTCATTTATTTTGCACTCACAATATTCTTCTTGCCCGAATCACCAAGATGGCTTGTCAGTAAAGGTCGGATGCTGGAGGCCAAGAAGGTTTTGCAGCGACTTCGTGGTACAGAAGATGTCACTGGTTAGTTTTGTTATACCCTTTTCTTTATCAATTACCTATTCCCCCCGACTGACCCTATTGTTTGTTTTACTACCTCGGAGTTCATTTCGGATCGTAGCTGCCTTCATTCTAAGCCTGTAGGATTGTTTTAAAGTCACTTCATCTCTGAACACAACCCAGCTGATGCGGGATGTTCTGTTGTTCATTTTCAGAACTTTATTTAGTGATTGTATTCTCTGAGCCTATCCTGCCACATTTGGCAAAAACTATGTGCTGCATTCGTTGGTGTTTATGCAAACAGAAAAATGAGAATATTACTGAATCGTGGACTGTTATTGTAGTACTGCGTCTGAATTTGTCACTGCTTAAATTTTTTGAGTGAAGTGGTTTAGAAACAATAGATCCATTCTTGCTTAAAGTTTCACTGGGTCTTAACTAAAAATCTTAGAGCATATATAATGCCAGAATCTTATAAGAAACACGCAGAGTCTTACTCTATTTTAAATGGATTGCACTATGCTATATCACTTTTAAGCAACTCAAATCATACTTTTACAAGTTTGTTTCAACCGTCAAGTCTTATAAGAATCCATACTTTTATAATTTTTCTATTAATTTAATTATTAGAATATTGCTTTTTGTTCTTAAGACTCAGGGTCTTTATGAGATACTACCTGAGTGTATTTCACTGAAAGTTTCTTCTAAGATCTGAGTTTTAGCTTTAAGACCTCTGTTAAGATCTCTGTATTGAAAATGCTCTTAATGCACCCTAAAAAGGGAAAAACAAAACTAAAGTAATTAGCATTAAAATTGACAGCATGAAAACATTTGTTATTTGTCATTATATTTCAAAACTGTTGAAGATCAAGATATTGAAAACATAAATTGAATAGCAGTAGTGCAATAGTTTATTGTCATTGTTTTCAGGTAGATTCTTTTAGTGTAGGTGCATTTATTTGATTGGACCAGTTCTTGTTGACTTGCTTTCGATTCAACTATGGCAACTAATTTGTTATTTGCATGATTTGGATGGTGATTGCTTTTGGTTGTACTGATCAGGTGAAATGGCTTTACTTGTCGAGGGTCTTGGAGTTGGGGGTGACACCGCTATAGAAGAGTACATAATTGGTCCAGCCAATGAATTCAGTAATGCAGAGGACCCTTCGGCCACAAAAGAGCAGATCAAATTGTATGGGACAGCAGAAGGTCTATCTTGGATTGCTAAACCTGTCACTGGACAAAGTTCCATTGGCCTTGTATCTCGGAAGGGAAGCATGACAAATCCAAGTGGTCTGGTGGACCCTCTAGTTAAGCTCTTTGGTAGTGTCCACGAGAAGCTCACAGAAACAGGAAGCATGCGCGGAAGCACACTTTTTCCACACTTCGGAAGCATGTTTAGTGTGGGGGGAAACCAACCTAGGAATGAAGATTGGGATGAAGAAAGCCTTGCCAGGGAGGGTGATGATTATGTCTCTGATGCTGCTGCCGATGATTCTGATGACAATTTGCAGAGTCCATTGATCTCACGACAAGCAACAAGTGTGGATAGGGACGTGCCTGCTGCCACGCAGGGTAGCATGAGGCAAGGTAGTCTTGTGCAAGGAGAACCTGCTGGAAGCACAGGGATTGGAGGTGGATGGCAGCTGGCATGGAAATGGTCTGAAACAGATGGCGTTTTCAAGAGAATATATTTACACGAAGAAAGTGGTCCTAGATCTAGACGTGGGTCTCTCATTTCCCTTCCAGTCAGTGATCCACCTACACTAACGGATGGTGAGATTGTTCAGGCTGCCGCTCTGGTGAGTCAGTCAGCCCTATATAACAAGGAGCTTATGCATCAGCGGCCAGTTGGACCAGCTATGATCCATCCATCCGAAACATCTGCTAAAGGGCCAAACTGGAGTGATCTTTTTGAGCCTGGAGTGAAGCATGCACTGATTGTGGGGGTGGGGATTCAAATTCTTCAACAGGTAATGAATCTTTTCAATATCTGTTTTTTATATTTTTTATTTCTATGTATTTACACTCTCTTTCTGTGCTTTCACATTCATGCATTGCCTTGTTTCCGGATAAATCGGAGTTAACAAACTGAGTAGTAATATCTCCAGATAAAATCTTTTCACTAATGAAGTGACAATCTATCTCAAGTAAGCATTCTTAGACTTGTTGAAGGCACAATTGATAACGGAACAAGATTGAATAAGTTCATAGTTCCATTCTTCTTGGTTATTCTGATCGTGACTGGGCTTGATGTGTTATGATATCAGAAGCACCTCAGGTTATTGCTTCACTTTGGTCCTATTGTGTTTTCATGGTGCTCTAAAAAATAGAATAGTATAGCTCAGTCAACAATAGAGGTAGAATATATAGCTGCTAGCTCTTTGAATGAAAAAAGTTCATGATAGACTTGCACATGGAACAAATGCAAAGAGGGCAAATATTTATGGACAACCAAGGTACAATTTCAATTGCTAGTGATTCATTGTTCCATGGCAAAACAAAACATATCAATATCAAGTTTTTCTTTATAAGAGATATTAGATTGAATGCTTACCACTAGATCAAAAGCTATAGTTGATATTCAAAGCTCAACTCTTTTTATCTAAGAGCTTAACAGTTTATCATCGATGAAATTATAGACACAGGATATATTTTTATTCATTAACCAATCACTGATCATCTTAACCAATTGTACCTGTTAGAAGACTATACTGACTGTGATCTAAATACTCTATGAACATTGCAGTTCTCTGGTATAAATGGAGTGCTCTACTATACACCTCAAATTCTTGAGCAGGCAGGTGTTGGGTATCTTCTTTCAAACCTGGGCCTTGGTTCTACTTCGGCGTCTTTTCTTATTAGTTGTGTGACAACCTTGTTAATGTTACCTTGTATAGCTGTGGCCATGAGGCTCATGGATATATCTGGCAGAAGGTATGCATCTTTCAGTTTTCATTTTTTGTTGGTTATTTAAATGGTAAGATTTGTTTCAATAGGTGGATGTATCCCGGAGATGATTTTCTCTCGGATAAACTGTTTCCGTTGCATTTTTTCTTGTACGTTCTTTGCTAGAATATTTTGCTATTTAGGGTGGCTTTTCAATAACAAATTGCGTTTGAAATTACTACTATTTCAAAGCTCTCTCAAACAAAAGGAAAATTACAGTGACAATGGTAAGATCAAGATTCTATTTGACAGTAAATGTTGGGTAATGATGTTTCGACGTGAGAAAAAGCTATCCGTGTTAAAGATGAGAATGCTGGGGTAAATGAACTGACATATATGAAAAGATAAGAATAGGAATGCTTTTATCCCGGAGAATGTTGAAGTTAGCGTGCATAGATATGGAAACTCATACAAATTAGGTTGTTCGAAGATCGAAGAAGGATCTAGTGAGAAAAGTTAATCAAATCGAAGTGCTTTGATTAAAAGACAGAGTAAACTTAGGAAAGCATAAGGAGTGGCCACTAGATCTTTTTTTTTTTTCAAATTGCTCTATATTTTGTGTTAATTTTGGTTTTTGATTGAGCTCAGTGATTTTCGAAGATCCATGTACATTGACTCAACCTAGTGAATAAGGCTTTGTTGTGGTGGAGGTGCTGTTGTGTTTTGTATTTTGTGTTTTGCATTTAAGTTCCTATATGAAAGTATCTCAGATAATTATAGAGATTTGTTACCTTTATATTTGATATTGCTGAGTTATTCTGTTTTGTTTTTTTAACTGATTCTGTATACTTCCCCATTACCTTTTTTTGCTCTTTTTCTTGATTCAGGACCTTGCTGCTGACTACAATCCCCGTCTTGATAGTGGCTCTTATGATATTAGTAGTAGGGAGTCTTGTAGATTTCAACAGTAGTGTGAATGCTTTTATCTCAACTTTGAGTGTCGTTGTCTACTTCTGTTGTTTCGTCATGGGATTTGGGCCAGTTCCTAATATCCTTTGTTCAGAGATCTTCCCTACTCGAGTTCGTGGTCTATGCATAGCTATATGTGCTCTTACATTTTGGATATGTGACATCATCGTCACGTACACGCTCCCAGTTCTGCTTAATTCTGTGGGCCTTGGTGGTGTTTTTGGTATGTATGCGTTCGTATGCATCATAGCTTGGGTGTTTGTCTTCTTAAAAGTTCCAGAAACCAAAGGCATGCCTCTGGAAGTGATAATCGAGTTCTTCTCTGTCGGGGCAAAGCAAAGCTGAAGCTGTCAGTAGTAGCTGAGTTAACATTATTGGAGCTTTTCTTTTAAATAAAATTAATTTCAATCTATGGTTACCATATTTTGCTCCTGTTCCGGCACCCCTCCCTACTTAAAATCATGGGAAAGGATTTAAGATTAAAAGCATCTATCTCTTTCGAAATTGATTGTATAACCCTTGTTTCGTGATTTATAGAATGTTATTTACTTTTATTTATTTTTTAGGCAAAATAATAATACTTTAGCAGTAGTGTGAAAATTTTAATTTCAGGGAGTAAAGCGAGTATATTTATACATAGCAACGTTTTCATTTTTAAACGCAGTGTAATGTGGAAGGGATGTTGGCAAAGTAGGAATTTTGGGGATGATAAAAATAGGAATGGGATTGTTTTGGTAAGCAATGTCTACACATTCCGAGAATATTATTATTTTAAAGACGACGAAAATTGAATATAATTTATGATATATTGTCAATATTATTTTTTATAACATTATTGCCATTTGACGACTAGTTATTTTGAAAGTTACATTTTTCTAATTTGACACAACAATATAAAAAAGGGTCTAGCCTTTGGAGGGCAAAACGAACTAGTGCATGTTAAAAGTGGTCAGAGAAATAAGTAATCCGGGTATTTTAACCTTTTATTTAACTATGGGTTGCAGAAAGCAATAGCTTTCTTTTTGTTATCAAATTAATTTATAGTATCGGGAAAGAGTTTACTTAAGTTCCTTCAGAACAACTCTCCCTTATAAATAATAACTATTATTATATATCATAATTAAATATCAAGTAATGAGTTGTTTGGAATCGTTTAAAAATTTTTCATTGGAACGAAATTGAATAAGTTACTGCCAAATGATATCACACAATCGGATTCACGTTTCACAGGTAAAACAACTCATGTGACCCTTGGTTCTTTCATTTTTCAAACAATTTATTTCTTAAAAATTAAAATAGTAACAAAATTTGTTGTTATCAATTTACCCATTTGAAAAGAATGAATAAAGTTATATTTTAAATTTCCATGTAATTAATTTAATAACTGTTTTTGGATGTAATAATACTATAATTTTGTAAAAGTCTAATTTAGCAGCAAAATATTTTAAATGATTAATGTGATTACTACTTATTCTTTAAAATTTATTTTATAACAGAACTAAAATTAGTTATAGTTTGGATATTTATAAAAAAAGTTAAACAGGCACGCTTCAGCTCATCAGAAAACAATCATACCGTGTGCAGCCATAACCAGCTTGTAAAACCCGCGATTTAGGTCTAACCAATAAAAAGGAAAAAAATGGCATTGAAATGTCAAAAAGAAATACTAAAGAACAATTAATGAAAAACATTTTACATGGTATTGAAAAGCAGATTAACACGATGAAATGGGGAATGACTAGAAAGACAAAGGATCTCAAGAAGTAGAAAAAGAAAACACAAGCAAAGAAAACCTAAAACCTGCCTTTTAGCTTACCATAACAGTGACCTGATCTAGTTCTTTCATAATTATTCATCTATTTAAATTTTCGTCACCCAATGCAGCTCCCAGCTTGGTTTGCGTTTCTCTTTTCAGTCAGACCTCCACACTAGATTGCTACTTTTCTTTTATCAAATGCACCTGATGAGCTAGCACTTGCGGTGTCAAGGGGAAGTGAAAATAACTCCAATTTTTGAAATCTTCAAGATTCTGGTAAGCATATTAAATTAGAATTCATTCAGTGCTAGATCAACTCAGTGGTTATAAATAACAAAAGCCGAGCCAGATTGTATGGAATTTCAGTCACCTAATGCATTTAAAAAGGATACGCAATTCAATTCAAAGCCTGAAAATAAATTTGAACTCAAGATTTAATCAGAATATCACAACAATTTCAAGAAGCATAGAACAGAAATGGTGAGGTTGGGAATGATGTATATGAATCTCCAAATAGATCACCAATAATCTGATCAGAAAAAGGTCTTCATTTTATACAATATCATGCTGGTTTTGAGGTGAAGGAGAACGAAAAACATCGTACCAGTTTTCTATTTGACAGAGAGAGTCAGTACAGTGATTGGTCAGAACAATTTTACAAATAAAGATCGCATAATGGTAAAATGGTGGTGTCAGATGATGTGAGATAAGAAATGTTATTGGGGTGATGAAAGAGTGGAGAAGGTACCATAGAAAAGGAAGGCATTGAGATAGAAGTCAATCCAGAATGCGTCTAGCACCAAGGCGATCAAGCTGCAAGACTTTTGCAGAAGCCTTCAAATTGCCGTGGTGGAGGAAGGCTTGAATCATGTGTTCGGCAACGGCATGTCCAGTGAGCTCATCATCAACGACAGCAACGGCGGTGGGGCCAGCGCCGCTGATGGTACAGCCAAAGGCCCCGGCCTGAAGGGCAGCCTTCTTAACAGCCTCCATGCCGGGAATCAAAGGGGCACGCCGGGGCTCAACGATCTTATCAGAGGACAAAGCCTTCCCCAACCCAACCACGTCACCCTGCAACACCGACGCCACCAGAGCACCAGCCTGGCTGCAGTTCCAAACGTGGTGAGCCATCCCAATCTCGGTGGGGAGCGCTGCCCGCATCTTCTTCGTTGGGGCTTCGAACTCAGGACTCACCAGCACGAAATACAGCTCCTTCTCCGCGGGAAACTTCAGCTCTATCAACCGCAGCGGCTCGTAGCTCTGAATCAGCACGAAACCCCCCATGATCGACGGGGCCACGTTGTCCGCGTGATACCCCGAAACCTTCTCTTCCGATTTCAATGACGCCACAACAAGATCCTCAACGCTCAATCTCTTCCCAAACATCTCGTTCACCGCCACGGCCGCAGCGGCGGCGCTGGCGGCGCTAGATCCCAGACCGCTTCCCAAAGGCAAGCCCTTCTGTAGGGAGAGCGAGAGGCCGACGGATCGAATGGATAGCATTTTCATGACTTCTATGGCGGCGATGCCAGCGCAGTTCCAGAGAGGGTTTTTGCTGAGCTTGCTGGGGGCCTGGCCGGTGATGTCGGAGATGCGTATCTCGCCGGGGTGAACCTGTGGGTCGACCCTGACGGAGACAATGTCCCCGATTCCGTCGACGGCGCAGCCAAGGAAGTCGAAGCCGGGACCGAGATTGGCGACGGTGGCGGGAGCAAACGCTTTGACGAAGGTCGTTACGGGTTGGGGCTCAGCTCTGGTATTGAGCGAGACGCTGTTGCTGTTGGTGCTGCTGCTGCAGCATCTGAATCTTGCTATTGGCATCTCACTGCCTTTGAAACTCGCCGGAGACGGACACAGGAACCACGTTGCCGTTGCCGTCGCCATCTCCATTTCCTCTTCCCACCACTCTCACACTAAACCTAAATTAATAATAAATAATTATTCTCTCTCTGTCTCCCAAATTGAAATTATATTATCATTGTTCTTATTATTATAAACGGAGTAGTATTTCAATTAAATTTATTTTCCTTTTTTTCGTCATTCCCAGACCAAACAAAATACTCCTCTAGTTTGGGATGGTACAAAATATTGGTAATTTGATTGGGAAGTTTTGCTGAATCGTTCCAAAACTAATTTTGAATCAATTTGATTTTTTATTAATATGATTTGTATTTATATGTAGAGTTACATAATACTGACTTTTTTTTTAAAATATATTTCCTTTTTCCCAAAAACATTTTATCTGTCATTTAAAAAAACTAAAATGATCGAGCTCGGGTTTAACAAATTTGAACAATTTATATG
>Ga0123340_1001034_pt1 | contig 21876 bp, 14 predicted proteins | sample SirMexnodulemix_FD_89961 | JGI IMG/M metagenome (GOLD analysis project Ga0123340, IMG submission 89961) | Root nodule microbial communities of legume samples collected from Mexico - Siratro Mexico nodule mix | ecosystem: Host-associated > Plants > Roots > Nodule | place: Mexico: Nepantla...
TTGTTCCAGCACCATCCGTCTCATCTTCTTCAGCACTGGCCTTGCAAATCCATTGATTTCCATTAACCTTCTTCAGCCCTATTTTGTTCAATGTGGCCACGGTGATCTCACTATGAGCTTTAACTTCTTCACTCAGCTCATTCTCGACATCAATATCATAGTACTCAATGAAGCTAGAGATCAATATTGCATGGGGAATTTTAAACTCAGGCTTCTTCCTAATGCGGACCAGCTGCTCCTTAATAACACTTAACCAGTTTAGCTTTATCTTATTGACCAGGCAGTACATCAGGATCAGATCATCTTCAGTAAGCATAGCATGGTTGAATCCTCTGGGTGTAAGTATCCAGATGACAATATAGGACATCAGTCTTGGAATAATGGACAGTCCTCCCACTGAATAGCTCCTCATTGAACTGTTTGGGTTCCTTAGACAAGCCTTGAAGAACTGGACCTTGTCAAAGCCACCCAAATTTGTCACGTTAGCTCTACTCACTATTGTTCCAACATCCCTTAAGCCAGCCACCGCGAGCCAAACTTCATCCGTGATAGCCATGTCCACCCCTTTCACTTGTGAATAAATCACACCATCATCTATCCACATATTGGTAAGGAATACCTTAACCAAATCTTGATAGATATTTCCGGACAGCTTGACAAAGCGTTCAAGCTTTTGAAACTTGAGCATATCCACAATTTGATTCAGATTTTCATTTCTAAGGAACTCCATCCTTAGGAATTATGGGTTGATAAATGTTTTCTGGCTGAACTCTCTGTGGTATTCGTTGATGCTCTCCATGTTGCCACTGAACCATCTAGTAAGGAATCCACACTCTGTTCTGTGAAGTATTATTAACAGGATATGAAATTATCGGGGAGCTTTGTGAAAGCCAATAGACTGATTGAAAGAAGAAGAATGATGCATTTCGACTCAACACACCATTGTTTGTCTTCTTCAAATTGGGGGAGATTGTTAGCACCAGTGGGCTACTGTGATGATTTGATGAAGCCAACCAAGTGAAGAAGTTCAAGACCTTGTGATCATATGTGGAATGCATGAAGATTTCATGAGGATTGAAGAAGTTGGTCTAGAACCTAGGATTGTGTGTTGTGGGGTAAGTTTGAGTTCAAATCAGTGATGCATGCAATCTGAATTAACAAACGCTTTGAGAAACCATTAAAATCAGAAATTACATTTTGATTAACTATTTTAACTAACTCGAGAAAAACAACCAACTGTTTTCCAAAACAATCGATTGAATGTTTAAGATAGTTGTCTATAAACATTTGGTGCAGTTTTTGAAAACTGATAAGACACGAGATTGAAATCATTCTAAACATTTTTCTGAGCAAGAACATTTGAGTTTTCAAATAGAGCAAAAACACCTTTGTGTCTAGTGATCAAGATCAATCAATGTTTTCATCAACAACTGTTTTCTCGAACTTCTACTGGAGCTTTGAAGTTGACTGAGACAGTTTCTTTACTGATTTGATCATCATACTAAGCCTTCAATACCCTTTCTTTATTACTGTTGTAATCTGTTGTATAGAAGTGCTTGTATTGCTAAGACTGTGATATTTCTTTCACTGTATTAAAGGTTATTTTGCTGTGAGTTACCTGGGTTGGTAAATTTTGTTCTGTACAGTGGGTTTTGTACACGTTATAACTTGTTGAGGGGATCAACAAGGGGTGTTCTGGAATATATAGTGGAGTCTGTATAGTTTTGGGTTCTGCTGTAGGTTCAGTAGGTTGTTTGCTGCGAGGAGTAGTGTTTACTTACGGGAAGCAAGTTGTTGTTTTTCTGTAAACTAATCTAGTTTGATCTTTTTATAGTGGAAATCCTTACAGTGGTGTAAGGGACTGGACAGAGCCCTTGTGGAAGGGTGAACCAGGATAAATCTATTATGTCTTGAATCTCTCTTGCTCTCTCTTTACTGTTCTTGTTAAATCTTGTTGTGTTTCTTAAATTTTCAAAATCTAATGAATCTTGCTAATTGAATAATTTCATTAACTTTCTGAAAGCTTTTTTTTAATAACTTCTGAAAACATATAATCAGATTAAACACAGTCTACTCTTCACAAGTTTGAATCTGTTAATAACCAATATATCAGTTTTCTATAAATTTGCAGTTTCACAATTTACTGGGTTTACTGTTTATCAGTTTGTTTTTCCAGAAAACTCAATCTTTCATAGTTATTGATTAAAGACTGTTTTCATACACTTAACATAGTTTGTATTCTTTAACAAAAAGTTCTTTAATCAGTGAATCATTATAAACTTGAAGTTGATATAATTCTTTGATTTCTTGGTTCAATTTTTCAAGAACTACTTTTACAGTATATTGTGTATTCAAGAACTGTTTTCTAGTTACAGTTTATTGTATCTGGTTGATTGATGTTGTGCTGAAACTGTTTTTGAACCTTTGTTGTTTGCTTTACATATCATTTGGAGTAGTTTCCATAAAAATTATTCATTCTCCAAACAATTTGCGAAAAGTTTTCAAATGTTCAATTCACCCCCCTCTAGGGTTGTTCGAAATGGGGTAACAAAGCTCTTGGCCAACATGGTAGAGTTCTTACATTGTATAGATTTACCATAGATTTAGGGTTTCAAAGATTTAGGGCTAAAAAACTTCAAACGGCCATAACTTTTGATAGAGAGCTCGGATTGAGACGCTCCAAAAATGAAAGTTGTTTGAAATGGGCTAACGAAGCTCTTGGACAACATGGTAGAGTCCTTACATTGTAAAGATTTATAATAGATTTAGGGTTTCAAACATTTAGGGCGAAAAAACGTTAAACAAGGCTTTAGGTTTTAGGGTTTAGGTTTGTTCGAAATGGGGTCACGAAGCTCTTGGCCAAGATGGTAGAGTTCTTACATTGTACAGATTTACCATAGATTTAGGGCGAAAAAACCTCAAACGACCATAACTTTTGACAGAGAGCTCGGATTGAGACGCTCCAAAAATAAAAGTTCTTCGGAATGGGGTAACGAAGCTCTTGGCCAACATGGTAGAGTTATTATACTGTAAAGATTTACCATAGATTTAGGGTATCAAAGATTTAGGGCAAAAAAATGACAAACGATGGTTTAGAATTTTGGGTTTAGGGTTGTTCGAAATGGGGTACCAAAGCTCTTGGCCAATATGGTAGAGTTCTTACATTGTATAGATTGTAAAATAAAGTTTAGACCGAGTTCAAGAGGGGGGGTGAATTGAACTTTCAAAACCTTTCGCAAATCTGATTTGTTCTTGAAGTAGAGAATGAAAATTCTTGATTCAATCAATTAACTCGTGTAATTCTGGACTATCCAGTAAACAATCAATTATGCACAGCAGAAATTATTGAATATAAACCCAGAAAAACAGTTTCAGTGTAGAAATGTTTCAACCCGGATTCAATATGATTAAACAGAATCCAGTAGATTAAAAACAATCCAGAAACACATTGATTCAGATATACGAAAAACAGATGTTAAGAATATAATCAACTATATGATCAGATTTTAATCCAGTCAATTTAAATGATCGCAGCAGTTAAATGAAAAAAATTAAGAAGACTAGGGAGAAAAGCAACAACACAGAACTTTTATCCTGGTTCACCCTTTCACAAGGGCTATGTCCAGTCCTTTGCAAACTAGCAAAGATTTCCACTGAACAGATCACAAGATCAGTTTACAACCCTTGCTCCCAACAAGTTAGAACCCCTCAGCTAGTGTATAACCAGTGCAGAACCCACTACACCACAACACTTACAGTCCGCAAGCAACACTACTCCCTGCAACACTCACCCTCTACTGAACCCCTTAGCATATATGAGACCAGTGCAGAACCCACTGCACCAACTCAATTACAAACCCAGTAATTGAAAACAGCAAACAGATTACAGATCAACAGGATCAGGAAAGATTACAGAGTACTTCTACACAAAACAGATTACAGAGAATGAAGATCAGGTGTAGATGACTTAGCTTTGGTCCAAAACCGAAGTAGCAAGAACCTCACTTCAAGGATGCTTTAAAGATTCATGTTCTTGGAGGTTTCTTGATTTGAAAAGCTTTGCCAAAATGATGATCGCACAAAAGGGGCAATATCTCTCTTAGAAAATCTCAAGGAATGCTTTTCGAAAGTTTTTGTTAACTGAAAATGATATTGCACAATCCTTTAAATACCCAAATCAATTTTAAAAACAGCTTAGCTGTCACAATTCAATTATTTGAACAAACCATTCAATCGATTGAATTTGACCGTTAGTTTAACCCAGTCAAAGGTTTCAGTTGTAATAGCAATAACTGTATTTCAGTTGTAATAGAAATAACTGTCACATACAATCAATTGTTTTAGAAATTCAATCGATTGAAAAACCTTTTTCCAGCAAAAACATTTTGGGTTTTTTTATTATAAACAGTTTTAATAAAAATATTTGTGAATCTTTTTAGCACCTCAGAAGTGATGAACCATGCCACTAATGCTTAAGGACTAAGCCAATCACCAACCCACAAATCCAACTAAGAACCAAGACCTAGTCACCCAACTATCTTCATGTTGGCACAAAGTCTTCACTTGAACAATTCTGGTCCAGGTTGGTTCCAACAGATTCTTCAGAGGCAGACTTCATCAGCTTCACATGCTAAGCCTTGGTGCTCACAATATTGACTTCATCAAATCACATGCTTAGCCTTGGTGTTAACAATCTCCCCGAATTTGTTGTGTGTTGAGTTTAACAATCTGAACCTAAAATACCTGTCTATTTTCTCAAACAGTTTATTAGCATCACAAGTTTGAATAGGTTCAGAGTAAAAAGTATCAAATCAACTGGTTGAGTTAAAGCACAGCTAATTGAATTTCTTCCAAAATCCAGATTCAGTTTATTCAGATCAAGATGTTTTACTCCCCCATACTTTGATGCCCCGTAAGAGCATATAAAGAGATTAAAAACATAAGGCAATCATTCCATTAATATATCATCGTAGCAAATTGCCAATTACATCAAGGGCATAGATCATGATTAAGAAAAACATCAACAAACTGAAATATAACTGAGCTGCAAGTGCTGGCACATACCCAGCAGATATTCAATCAACCCAAGCTTAGTACTATACTAAGCATATCTGAACTAAAGCAAATCAAACTGAAAGACAGACTAAAATAGATGACACACAATAAACTGTAAATCACACAGGGTAGACACGAAACACACACAATCAATTCTCCCCCATTGAGTTCATCAAATGGAGGGGAACAACATCAAACATGCAGTGTGCACACTAATCGTCTGACCCATAGAACATCTACCCCAGCTTGCCTTGAATGTCATCAACACGTTCTTCCAAGTTCTGGAAATGAGTTTCGCGATACTCATGATGAGACCTTTGGTTGGATTCAATGTTGTTTAGTTGATTGATCATCAATTGGTCAAACCTGGAGTAAGACTGTTCTCCAGTCCCAGATCTTCTCTAGTAAACTGCTCAACAGCTACACTTGTTCCAGCACTATTCGTCTCACCTTCTTCAGCACTGACCTTGTAAATCCATTGATTTCCATTAACCTTCTTCAGCCCTATTTTGTTCAATGTGGCCACGATGATCTCACTATGAGCTTTAACTTCTTCACTCAGCTCATTCTCCATGTCAATATCATAGTATTCAATGAAGCTAGAGATCAACATTGTATAGAGAATTTTAAACTCAGGCTTTTTCCTAATACGGACCAGCTGCTCCCTAATAACACTTACTCAATTTACCTTTATCTTATTGACCAAGTAGTACATTAGGATCAGATCATCTTCAGTAAGCACAGCATGGTTGAATCCCCTGGGTGTAAGTATCCAGATGACAATATAGGGCAACAATTTTGGAATAATGGACAGTCCTCTCACTGAATAGCTCCTCATTGAACTGTTTGGGTTCCTTAGACAAGCCTTGAAGAACTAGACCTTGTCAACGCCACCCAAATCTGCCACATTTGCTCTGCTCACTATTGTTCCAGCATCTCTTAAGCCAGCCACCGACAGCCAAACTTCATCCGTGATAGCCATGTCCACCCCTTTCACTTGTGAATAAATCACACCATCATCTATCCACATATTGGTAAGGAATACCTTCACCAAATCCGGATAGATATTTCCGGACAGCTTGACAAAGCGTTCAAGCTTTTGAAACTTGAGCATATCCACAACTTGATTCAGATTTTCATTTGTAAGGAACTCCATCCTTAGGAATTTTGGGTTGACAAATGTTTTCTGGCTGAACTCCCGGTGGTATTCATTGATTCTCTCCATGTTGCCACTGAATCATCTAGTAAGGAATCCAGACTCATTGTTGTCGTCGGAATCATGTTGCTCAACTAGTTTTGCTACGGCTTTTCTTTGTTCTTTTTCTAGATGCTGAGGAGGAAGTCATGGTTTGGTTGAAGACAAGGGCAGAATGCTCAATGAGTCGTGAGATTTTGTGTTCACACAATGAGTAGTGTAAGATGTGTGCAAGTGAATGCAAGGTCTATTCTAATTTAAAGAACCTCTAGTGCACAAACAAACAAAACACTGAACCATGCAGGTCATAACAAATGCATGCACTGATTTTGTTGCAGAGTAACAGAATGACTGTACTTATCTCTAGAGAATATTCTGAACTGCTTTTTGACTAGTTGACCCCGAACAAATCTGTGACACGTGGCACTGTGAAGATTCTTCTCTTTAGGCATGCTCATCCCACATGTAGGTGTGTCACATGTTGCTGAACATTGACCAGTTGTATCCCTTGACCAGAAGCAGGTCACAATCTTGTTCTTATTCTCCAGCTGCAGTGATTCTCATACAGTGTTGATTCTGTTGACTGCAGTTGATCAATTCTGAATTGATTCTTGATCCTTTTCATGCACTTATTTGTCACTGCGAAGCATCTTCATTGTTCAGATGTCATTGCCTTCCCAAGAAGCATCTCCTATGGTGCAGTAATACACACAAATTTTGTCTGCACATCAATCAAACAGCTACAACAGTTTCTGCTCAATTTATTGATTCTTAATTAACTGAGACACATTCCAGTCAGTAAACTACTTCCAGAATTAATTCACATTTTTGAAATCAATAGTGCCCAACTCATTTTTGAGAAAATTAAATCTTTCTTTATTTAAGGGCTTTGTGAATAAATCTGCAAGTTGATTTTCTGAATCAACAAATTGAATTTCGCAATCACCATTAATTATGTCATGACTTATAAAGTGGTGGCGAATTTCAATAAGTTTGGTTCTAGAATGCTGAACTGGATTTTTAGTCAAGTTAATTGCACTTGTGTTATCACACAGCAGTGGAACTTTAGAAAGATTAAGTCCAAAATCACTTAGCTGATGTTTTAACTAGATGGTTTGAGCACAACAGCTTCCAGCAGCTATGTATTCTGCTTCAGCTATAAACAATGCAACACAAGCTTGCTTCTTGTTGTGCCAAGATATCAAACTGGATCCTAGCAAGTGACATGTTCCACTAGCGCTTTTCCTATCCACTTTACAACCTGCAAAGTCAGAATCAGAATATCCAACAAGATTTAAAGTTACCTGACTTGGATACCATAAACGAACTTCAGTGGTTCCCTTGAGATACTTTAAAATTCTTTTAGCTGCCACATAGTGTGATTCCTTTGATTTAGCCTGAAATTTGGCGCATAAACACACACTGAACATGATGTCTGGTCTGCTTGCAGTCAAATACAGAAGTGATCCAATCAATTGTCTGAACTTAGTCTGATCCACATCAACTCCAGTTTCATCAGCGTCTAAATAGCATCTAGTGGCTATTGGAGTGGAAGCTTCTTTGCAATTTTCCATATTGAATTTCTTCGATAATTCCCTGCAATACTTTGCTTGACAAAGAAATATTCCATGTTCAACTTGTTTAACCTGCAAGCTTAGAAAGAAATTAAGCTCCCCCATCATGGACATCTCAAATTCTCCTTGCATAGTAGCAACAAACTGCTAACTTTCATTAGTTGAACCAAAAATAATGTCATCAACATAAACTTGAACAAGTATTATATCATTGCATGAATTCTTAATAAACAAGGTCTTATCTGTTTTCCCTCTCTCATAACCTTGAGAAAGCAAGAAGTTACCCAACCTCTCATACCACTGTCGTGGTGCTTGCTTTAACCCATACAAGGCCTTCTTAAGCTTGAAAACATAATTTGGATTGTCGTGATCTTCAAATCCAGGGGGTTGGCTCACATAGACCTCTTCATCAATGAACTCGTTCAAGAATGTGCTTTTGACATCCAGAACCAAAGTAGCAAGAACCTCATTTCAAGGATGCTTTAAAGATTCACGTTCTTGGAGATTTCTTGATTTGAAAAGCTTTGCCAAAATGATGATCTCACAAAAGGGGCAATATCCCTCTTAGAAAATCTCAAGGAATGTTTTTCAAAAGTTTTTGTTAACTGAAAATGATATTGCACAATCCTTTGAATACCCAAATCAGTTTTCAAAACAACTTAGCTGTCACAATTCAATTAATTGAACAAACCATTCAATCGATTGAATTTGACCGTTAGTTTGACCCAGTCAAAGGTTTCAGTTGTAACAACAATAACTCTATTTCAGTTGTAACAGAAATAACTGTCACATTCAATCGATTGTTTTAGAAATTCAATCGATTGAAAAACCTTTTTCCAATAAAAAATTTTGGGTTATTTTTATAAAAAACAGTTTTAATAAAAATATTTGTGAATCTTTTTAGCACCTCAGAAGTGATGAACCATGCCACTAATGCTTAAGGACTAAGCCAATCACCAACACACAAATCCAACTAAGAACCAAGACCTAATCACCCAACTATCTTTATGTTGGCACAAAGTCTTCACTTGAACAATTCTAGTACAGGTTGGTTCCAACAGATTCTTAATGAGACAGACTTCATCAGCTTCACATGCTAAGCCTTGGTGCTCACAATATTGACTTCATCAAATCACATGCTTAGCTTGGTGCTAACATAGATTTACCATAGATTTAGGGTTTCAAAGATTTAGGGCGAAAAAACTTCGAACGGCCATAACTTTTGATAAAGAGCTCGGATTGAGACGCTCCAAAAGTGAAAGTTGTTCGAAATGGGTAACGAAGCTTTTCGCCAACGTGGTAGAGTTCTTACATTATAAAGATTTACAATAGATTTAAGGTTTCAAAGATTTAGGGCAAAAAAACGTCAAACAAGGCTTTAGGTTTTAGGGTTTAGGGTTTAGGGTTGTTCGAAATGGGGTATCAAAGCTCTTGGCCAACATGTTAGAGTTCTTACATTGTAAAAATTTACAATAGATTTAGGGTTCCATAGATTTAGGGCGATAAAATGTCAAACGAGGGTTTAGGTTTTAGGGTTTAGGATTGTTCGAAATGGGGTAACGAAGCTCTTAGCCAACATGGTAGAGTTCTTACATTGTATAGATTTACCATAGATTTAGGGTTTCAAAGATTTAGGGCGAAAAAACTTCAAACGGCCATAACTTTTGATACGGAGCTCCGATTGAGACGCTCCAAAAATGAAAGTTGTTCGAAATGGGGTAACGATGCTCTTGGCCAACATGGTAAAGTTCTTATACTGTAAAGATTTACCATAGATTTAGGGTTTCATAGATTTAGGGCGAAAAAAGGTCAAACGAGGGTTTAGAATTTAGGGTTTAGGATTGTTTGAAATGCAGTAACAAAGGTCTTGGCCAACAAGGTAGAGTTCTTACATTGTATAGATTTACCATACATTTAGGGTTTCAAAGACTTAGGGTGAAAAAAAGACAAACAAGGCTTTAGGTTTTAGGGTTTAGGGTGAACGGTTGTTTGAAATGGGGTAACGAAGCTCTTGCCTACATGGTAGAGTTCTTACATTGTATAGATTTACCATAGATTTAGGGTTTCGAAGATTTAGGGCGAAAAAACGTCAAACGCGGCTTTAGGTTTTTGGGTTTAGGATTTGGGGTTGTTCGAAATGGGGTAACAAAGCTCTTGGCCAACATGGTAGAGTTGTTACATTGTAAAGATTTACAATAGATTTAGGGCGAAAAAATGTCAAACGAGGGTTTAGGTTTTAGGGTGTAGGGTTTAGGGTTGTTTGAAATGGGGTAACGAAGGTCTTGACCAACATGGTAGAGTTCTTACATTGTATAGATTTACCATAGATTTAGGGTTTCAAAGATTTAGGGCGAAAAAACTTTAAACGGCCATAACATTTGATAGGGAACTCGGATGGAGACGCTCCAAAAATGGAAGTTGTTCGAAATGGGGTAAGGATGGTCTTGGCCAACATGGTAAAGTTCTTATAATGTAAAGGTTTACCAGAGACTTAGGGTTTCAAAGATTTAGGGCGAAAAAACGTCAAACGAGGGTTCAGAATTTAGGATTTAGGGTTGTTTGAAATGGGGTAACGAAGGTCTTGACCAACATGGTAGAGTTCTTACATTGTATAGATTTACCATAGATTTAGGGTTTCAAAGATTTAGGGCGAAAAAACTTTAAACGACCATAACATTTGATAGGGAACTCGGATTGAGACGCTCCAAAAATGGAAGTTGTTCGAAATGGGGTAAGGATGGTCTTGGCCAACATGGTAAAGTTCTTATAATGTAAAGATTTACCAGAGACTTAGGGTTTCAAAGATTTAGGGCGAAAAAACGTCAAACGAGGGTTCAGAATTTAGGATTTAGGATTGTTCGAAATGGGGTAACAAAGGTCTTGGCCCACAAGGTAAACTTCTTACATTGTATAGATTTACCATACATTTAGGGTTTCAAAGACTTAGGGCGAAAAAAAGACAAAAAAGGCTTTAGGTTTTAGGGTTTAAGGTGAAGGGTTGTTTGAAATGGGGTAACAAAGCTCTTGCCAACATGGTAGAGTTCTTACATTGTATAGATTTACCATAGATTTAGGGATTAAAAGATTTAGGGCGAAAAAACGTCGAACGAGGCTTTAGGTTTTAGGGTTAAGGATTTAGGGTTGTTCGAAATGGGGTAACAAAACTCTTGGCCAACATGGTAGAGTTCTTACATTGTAAAGATTTATAATAGATTTAGGATTCCAGAGATTTAGGGCGAAAAAATTTCAAACGAGGGTTTAGGTTTTAGGGTTTAGGCTTTAGGGTTGTTCGAAATGGGGTAACGATGCTCTTGGCCAACATGGTAAAGTTCTTATACTGTAAAGATTTACCATAGATTTAGGGTTTCAAATATTTAGGGCGAAAAAACGTCAAACGAGGGTTTAGAATTTAAGGTTTAGGATTTTTCGAAAAGGGGTAATAAAGGTCTTGGCCAACAAGGTAGAGTTCTTACATTGTATAGATATACCACACATTTAGGGTTTCAAAGACTTATGGCGAAAAAACTTCAAACGAGGGTTTAGAATTTAGGGTTTAGGGTTATTCAAAATGGGTAACAAGGCTCTTGGCCAACATGGTAGACTTCTTACATTGTATAGATTTACCATAGATTTAGGGTTTCAAAGATTTATGGCGCAAAAACTTCAAACGGCCATAACTTTTGATAGAGGACTCAGATTGAGACGCCCTAAAATGAAAGTTGTTCAAAATGAGGTAAGGAAGCTCTGGGCCAACATGGTGGAATTCTTTCATTGTAAAGATTTACCATAGATTTTGGGTTTCAAAGATTTACGTCGAAAAAACAACAACTGAGGGATTAGAATTTAGGATTTACGGTTGTTAGAAATGGGGTAACAAAGCTCTTGGCCAACATGGTAGAGTTCTTACATTGTATAGATTTACCATAGATTCAGGGTTTTAAAGATTTAGGGCAAAAAAACGACAAAACGAGGCTTTAGGTTTTAGGGTTTAGGGTGAAGGGTTGTTTGAAATGGGGAATTGAAGCTCTTGGCCAACATGGTAGAGTTGTTACATTGTAACGATTTACAATAGATTTAGGGTTCCAAAGATTTAGGGCGAAAAACTTCAAACGATGGGTTTAGGTTTTAGGGTATAGGGTTTAGGGTTGTTTGAAATGGGGTAACGAAGCTCTTGGCCAACATGGTAGAGTTCTTACATTGTATAGATTTACCATAGATTTAGGGTTTCAAAGATTTAGGGCGAAAAAACTTCAAACGACCATAACTTTTGATAGGGAACTCGGATTGAGACGCTCCAAAAATGAAAGTTGTTCGAAATGGGATAACGACGCTCTTGACCAACACGGTAAAGTTCTTATACTGTAAAGATTTACAATAGATTTAGGGTTTCAAAGATTTAAGGCGAAATAACGTCAAACGAAGATTTAGAATTTAGGGTTTAGGATTGTTCGAAATGGGGTAACAAAGGTCTTGGCCAACAAGGTAGAGTTCTTACATTGTATAGATTTACCATACATTTAGGGTTACAAAGACTTAGGGCGAAAAAAAGACAAACAAGGCTTTAGGTTTTAGGGTTTAGGGTGAAGGGTTGTTTGAAATGGGGTAACGAAGCTCTTGCCAACATGGTAAAGTTCTTACATTGTATAGATTTACCATAGATTTACGGTTTCAAAGATTTAGGGCGAAAAAATGTCAAACGAGGCTTTAGGTTTTAGGGTTTAGGATTTAGGGTTGTTCGAAATGGGGTAACAAAGTTCTTGGCCAACATGGTAGAGTTCTTATATTGTAAAGATTTACAATAGATTTAGGGTTCCAAAGATTTAAGGCGAAAAAATGTCAAACGAGGGTTTACGTTTTAGGGTTTAGAATTTAGGGTTTTTCGAAATGATGTAACAAAGTTCTTGGCTAACATGGTAGAGTTGTTACATTGTAAAGATTTACCATAGATTTAGGGTTTCAAAGATTTAGGGCGAAAAAACGTCAAACGAGGCTTTAGGTTTTAGGGTTTTGAGTTTTGGGTTGTTCGAAATGTGATAACGAAGCTCTTGGCAAACATGGTAGAGTTCTTACATTGTGTAGATTTAGTATAGATTTAGGGTGAAAAAAACTTCAAATGGCCATAACTTTTGATAGAGAGATTGGATAGAGCCGCTCCAAAAATGAAAGTTTTTCGAAATGGGGCAACAAAGCTCTTCGCCAACATGGTAGAGTTCTTATACTGGAAAGATTTACCATAGATTTAGGGTTTCAAACATTTAAGGCGAAAAATCGTCAAACTAGGGTTTAGAATTTAAGGTTTAGGGTTGTTCAAAATGGGGTAACGAAGCTCTTGAAAGAGAGCTCGGATTGAGACGCTCCAAAATTGGAAGTTGTTCGAAATGGGGTAACGAAGGTCTCGCGGCAAACATGGTAGAGTTCTTACATTGTAAGTATTTACTATAGATTTAGGGTTTCAAGTATTTAGGGCGAAAAATCGTCAAATGAGGCTTTAGGTTTTAGGGTTTAGGGTTGTTCGAAATGGGGTAACGAAGCTCTGGCCAACATGGTAGAGTCCTTACATTGTATAGATTTACCATAGATTTAGGGTTTCAAAGATTTAGGGCGAAAAAATGTCAAACGAGGGTTTAGAATTTAGGGTTTAGGGTTGGTCAAAATGGAGTAAGAAAGATCTTAACTAAAATGGTAGAGTTCTTACATTTTATTGATTTACAATAGATATAGGGTCTCAAAGATTTAGGGTGAAAAAACGTCAAACGAGGGTTTAGGTTTTAAGGTTTTAGGTCTAGGGTTTTTTGTAATAGGGTAACAAAGCTCTTGTCCAACATGGTAGAGTCCAAACATTGTATAGATTTACCAAATATTTAGGGTGAAAAGACGTCAAACGGCCATAACTTTTGCTATAGAGCTCGGATTGAGACGGTCTAAAAATGAAAGTTGTTCGAAATGGGGTAACGAAGTTCTTACATTGTATAGATTTACCATAGATATAGGGTGTCCAAGATTTCGGGTGAAAAAACGTCAAACGAGGGTTTAGATGTTACGGTTTAGGGTTGTTCGAAATGGGGTAACGAAGCTCTTGGCCAAAATAGTAGAGTTCTTACGTTGTATAGATTTACTATTGATTTAAGGTTTTGAAACATTTTGGGCGAAAAAACTTCGAACGACCATAACTTTTGATAGAGAGCTCGGATTGAGACGCTCCAAAATGAAAGTTGTTCGAAATAGGGTAACGTAGCTCTTGGCCAACATGGTAGAGTTCTTACATTGTAAGGATTTACCATAGATTTAGGGCGAAAAAACGTCAAACGAGGTTTTAGGGTTTAAGGTGTAGGGTAGTTCAAAATGGGGTAACGAAGCTTTTGGCCAACATGGTAGAGTTCTTACATTGTATAGATTTTCTATAGATGTAAGGTTTCAAAGATTTAGGGTGAAAATACTTCAAATGGTTATAACTTTTGATAGAGAGCACGGATTGAGATGCTACAAAAATGAAAGTTGTTCGAAATGGGGTACGGAAACTCTTGGCCAACATGGTAGAGTTCTTACATTGTAAAGATTTACCATAGATTTTGGGTTTGAAAGATTTAGGGCAAAAAAATGCCAAATGAGGGTTAAGGTTTTAGGGTTTCGGGTTGTTCTTAAATGAGGTAACAAAGCTCTTGGCCAACATGGTAGAGTTCTTACGTTGTATAGATTTTCCATACATTTAGGGTTTCAAAGAATTAGGGCGAAAAAACTTCAAACGGCCATATCTTTTGAGAGAGAGAGCTAGGATTGAGACGCTCCAAAAATGAAAGTTGTTCGAAATGGAGTAACGAAGCTCTTAGCCAACATGGTAGAGTTATTACATTGAAAAGATTTACCATAGATTTAGGGTTTCCATGATTTAGGGCGAAAACACGTCAAACGAGGGTTTAGGTTTTAGGGTTTAGGGTTGTTCGAAATGAGGTAACAAAGCTCTTGGCGAACATCCTATAATTCTTACATTGTATAGATTTACCATAGATATAAGGTCTTAAAGATTTAGGGCGAAAAAACGTCAAAAGAGAGTTTAGGATTAGGGTTTAGGGTTTACAGTTTTTCGAAATGTGGTAACAAAGCTCTTGTCCAGCATGGTAGAGTTAGTACATTGGATAGATTTAACAAATATTTAGGGTTTCAAAGATTTACGGTGAAAATACTTCAAATGCCATAACTTTTGCTAGAGAGCTCGGATTGAGACGCTCCAAAAATGAAAGTAGTTCGAAATGGGGTAACGAAGCTCTTGGCCAACATGGTAGAGTTCTTACATCGTAAAGATTTAAAATAGATTTATGGTTTCAAAGATTTTGGAGAAAAAAATGTCAAATGAGGGTTTAGGTTTTAGGGTTTGGGGTTGTTCGAAATGAGGTAACAAAGCTCTTGGCGAACATGGTAGAGTTATTACATTAAAAATATGTACTATAAATTTAGGGTTTCAATGATTTAGGGCGAAAAAATGTCAAACAAGGGTTTAGGTTTTAGGGTTGTTCGAAATGAGGTAACAAAGCTCTTAGCCAACATGGTAGAGTTCTTACATTGTATAGATTTACCATAGATATAGGGTCTCAAAGATTTAGGGCGAAAAAACGACAAACGGGGGTTTAGGTTTTTGGGTTTAGGGTTTAGGGTTGTTTGAAATGGGGTAACGAAGCACTTAGCCAACATAGTAGAGTTCTTACATTGTATAGATTTACCATATATAGGGTTTCAAAGATTTAAGGTGAAAAAACGTCAAACGAGCGTTTACGTTTTAGGGTTTAGGGTTGTTCAAAATGGGGTAACGAAGCTCTTAGCCAACATAGTAGAGTTCTTACATTGTATAGATTTACCATAGATTTAGGGTTTCAAAGATTTAGGACGAAAAAACTTCAAACGGCCATAACATTTGATAGAGAGCTCGGATTGAGATGCTCCAAAATTGAAAGTTGTTCGACATGGGGTAACGAAGCTCTTGGCCAACATGGTAGAGTTCTTACATTGTATAGATTTACCATTGATTTAGGGTTTGAAAGATTTAGGGCGAAAAAACTTTGAACCACATAACTTTTGATGGAGAGCTCGGATTGAGATGCTCCAAAAATAAAAGATGTTCGAAATGCGGTAACGAAGTACTTGGCCAACATGGTATAGTTCTTACATTGTAAAGATTTACCGTAGATTTAGGGTCTCAAAGATTTAGGGCAGGAAAATGTCAAATGAGGGTTTAAGTTTTAGGCTTTAGGGTTGTTCGAAATGAGGTAACAAAGTTTGTGGCCAACATGGTAGAGTTCTTACATTGTATAGATTTACCATAGATTTAGGGTTTCAATGATTTAGGGTGAAAAAGCTTCAAACTGCCATAACTTTTGATAGAGAGCTCGAATAGAGACGGTTAGAAAATGAAAGTTGTTCAAAATGGGATAACGAAGGTCTTGGCCAACATCATAGAGTTCTTACATTATAAAGATTTACCATAGATTTACGGTTTCAAAGATTTAGGGTGAAAAAACGTTAAACAAGGCTTTGTGTTTTAAGGTTTAGGGTGTAGGGTTGTTCGAAATGGGGTAACGAAGCTCTTGGGCAACATGGTAGAGTTCTTACCTTGTATAGATTTACCATACATATAGGGTTTCAAACATTTAGGGCTAAAAAACTTCAAACGGCCATAACATTTGATCGAGAGCTCGGATTGAGATGCTCCAAAATTGAAAGTTGTTCGACACGGGGTAACGAAGCTCTTGGTCAACATGGTAGAGTTCTTACATTGTAAAGATTTACCTTAGATTTAGGATTTCAAAGATGAGGGGCGAAAAAACGTCAAGCGAGGTTTTAGAATTTAGGGTTGTTCAAAATGGGGTAACAAAGCTCTTAGCCAACATGGTAGAGTTCTTACATTGTATAGATTTCCCATAGATTTAGAGTTTCAAAGATTTAGGGCGAAAAAACTTCAAACAAGGCTTTAGGTTTTAGGGTTTAGGGTGTTGGGTTGTTTGAAATGGGGTAACGAAGCTCTTTGCCAACATGGTAGAGTTCTTACATTGAATAGATTTACAATAGATGTAGGGTTTCAAGGATTTAGGCTGAAAATAGTTGAAACGGCCATAACTTTTGATAAAGAGCTCGGGCTGAGACACTCCAAAAATGGAAGTTGTTCAAAATGGGGTAACGAAGCTCTTAGCCAAGATGATAGAGTTCTTAAAGATTTACCATAGATTGAAGGTTTCAAAGATTTAGGGTGATAAAACGTCAAACGAGGCTTTAAGTTTTAGGGTTTAGGGTTTAGGGTTGTTCGAAATGGGGTAACGAAGCTCTTGGCCCACATTGTAAAGTTCTTATATTGTAAAGATTTCCCATAGATTTAAGGTTTCAAAGATTGAGGGCGAAAAAATGTCAAACGAGGCATTAGGTTTTAGGGTTTACGGTTGTTCGAAATGGGGTACCAAAGCTCTTGGCCAACATAGTAGAGTTGTTACATTGTATATATTTACCATAGATTTAGGGTTTCAATGAATTAGATCAAAAAAACTTTAAACTGTCATAACTTTTGATAGAGAGCTCAGATTGAGACGCTCCAAAAATGAAAGTTGGTCGAAATTGGGTGACGAAGCTCGTGCCCTACATGGTAGAGTTCTTACATTGTAAAGATCTACCACAGGTTTAGGGTTTCAGAGATTTTGGGCAAAAAAACGTCGATCAAGGGTTTAGAATTTAGGGTTCAGGGTTGTTCGAAAAGGGGTAATGAACCTCTTGGCCAACATGGTAGAGTTTTTACATTGTAAAGATTTACCATAGATTTAGGGCCAAAAAACGTCAAACAAGGGTTTAGGTTTTGGGGTTTAGGGTTGTTCGAATAGGGGTAATGAAGCTCTTGGCCAACATGGTAGAGTTCATACATTGTATAGATTTACCATAGATTTAGGGTTTTAAAGATTTCGGGCGTAAAAATTTTAAACGACCATAACTTTTGATAGATAACTGGGATTGAGATGCTCTAAAAATGAAAGTTGTTCGAAATGAGGTAACGAAGCTCTTGGCCAACATGGTAGAGTTCTTACATTGTAAAGATTTACGATACATTTAGGGGTTCAAAGATTTAGGGCAAAAAAAGGTCAAACGAGGTTTTAGGTTTAGGGTTTAGGTTTGTTCGAAATAGGGTAACGAAGCTCTTGCCAAAATGGTAGAGTTCTTACATTATATAGATTTACCATAGATTTAGGGTTTCGAAGATTTAGGGCGAAAACACTTCAAACTGCCATAACTTTTGATAGAGAATTGGGATTTAGACGTTTGAAAAATGAAAGTTGTTCGAAATGGGGCAACGAAGCTCTTGGCGAACATGGTAGAGTTCTTACTTTGTAAAGATTTACGATAGATTTAGGGTTTCAAAGATTTAGGGCAAAAAAACGTCAATCAACGGTTTAGGTTTAGGGTTTAGGGTTGTTCGAAATAGGGTAACGAAGCTCTTCGCCAACATCGTAGAGTTCTTACATTGTATAAATATACGGTATCGAAGATTTAGGGCGAAAACACTTCAAACGGCCATAACTTTTGATAGAGAGCTCAGATTGAGACGCTTCAAAACTGAAAGTTGTTCGAAATGGTGTAACGAATATCTTAGCCAACATGGTACTGTTCTTACATTTTAAAGATTGACCATACATTTAGGGCGAGAAAACGTCAAACGAGGGTTTAGGTTTAGGGATTACGGTTGTTCGAAATGGGGTAACGAAGCTCTTGGCCAATATGGTAGAGTTCTTACATTGTATAGATTTACCATAGATTTAGGGTTTCAAAGATTTAGGGCGAAAAAACTTCAAACGAACATAGGTTTTGATAGAAAGCTGGGATTGTCCAAAAATGAAAGTTGTTTGAAATGGGGTAACGAAGCTCTTGGCCAACATGGTAGAGTTCTTATGTTGTAAAGATATACATAGATTTAAGATTTCAATGATTTAGGGAAAAAAACATCAAACGACCACAACTTTTGATAGAGCTTGGATTGAGACTCTCCAAAAATGAAAGTTGTTCAAAATGGGGTAACGAAGCTCTTGGCCAATATGGTAGAGTTCTTACATTTTATAGATTTATACTAGGTTTAGGATTTCAAAGATTTAGGGCGAAAAAACTTCAAACCGCTATAACTTTTGGTACAAAGCCTGGATTGAAACGCTCCAAAATAAAAGTTGTTCGGAAAGAGGTAACGAAGCTCTTGGCCAACATGGTAGAGTTCTTATATTATACGGATTTGGTATTGTAGTATTAACGTCATGGTTTGGTATTTAGTGTATAAATGTTAAATGGGACCATTCATCATAAGAAATTCGTTTAAAATATGCTGTCATAAATGGGACTACGCCTAGTTTGTCAAAATAAGAAAAATATGAAACTGCGTAAAAGTACAATATTGTCCCCACATCTTATGTAACACTCTTTTTATACAAAATTTAGGATTTTTTTTCAATATTTATCTATATATCATACACTTAGCATTAATTATAGGAAAAAAATCTATAATTCCACCAACTTTCTAACTTTTATTCACACCTTCAATTTTATACTTCCATATAAGTTTATCAACTACAAGATCTTCTTTCTCCTCCTTCTCTTGCCCATCTACTTCCATCTTTTTTTTCTCAACTCTCTTTTGCTTACAACCATAAGAAAAAAATGGACACTTCAAAACCAACACACATACCCATAAACACCAAAGCTCCAAGTTGTGTAGATGATGGCCATTTTTTCAAAATTCAAAATTTAAGACAACATGGCCAACAAAAACTCAAGAGACGAGTAAGAAGGAGTACTAACAAGCTTTATCAAGAAAGACCAATGAATATGACAGAGGCAAGGAAGGAGATTGCCAGTGCCTTAAAATATCACAGGGCAACCATGAAACTGGAAAATGAACATCAACAACTCCAACTTCATCAACAACATGAATCATCGTCCTTTCAACCTTCCTTTTATTCAAGTTTTAGTCCAGATGGAAGATTCTATGCTAGGAGAAGGCCTAAGATGTATCCACCATACTCAAACAAAATTTCACATTACTTGAATGATTTTTCCTTCTTGTCACCCTTCCCACCCTCTCTCCTACTCTTCCTTTTCCTCGACCTTCTCTTCCTCCTCCTCTTCCTCCTCCTCCTCCAGTTTCAAACTTTTACCCCAACACAATTACATATCCATTTCCTCAACCACCCCCTAAGCTAGAAGCTTCCAATTTCTCACTTTCAAGTAAGATATTGGGATTCAACCTCAATTTACACCATTTCAATAGTTCAGAGCCTACCCTTTTTCTTAATGACAACACTTTAGGCCATACCCTTTTTCCTAATAACTACACTTTAGATTCTACTATTTTACTTGACAATAACACCTTAGATACAACCCTTTTGCATGATAACATTTTATATTATACCCATATGCTTAATAACAACACTTTGGATCCTACACCTGTGTTTACTAACAACATTTTGGATCCTACCCCTTTGCTTAACACCAACATTTTAGAACCTACCCTTTTGCCTGACAACAATAACTCATCATTGTGCTCTTACTCATCTGCATCATTATCTTTCTCTCCATTTGTGACTAGTCAAGATGTTCCTTTGATTGGAACATCACAGTCACAAGGAGAAGGGGTTTCCATAGTGATAAATACCACTCAATCCAATAATACAACCCAAGCTAGTGGAAGCATGCATGTAGCCATGGATGAAGAAGGCGTGGAGGAGATCAAAGCATTGAGTGAGCAACATCAAATGGAATTGGATGACAATATAAGTATGGTCACTTCAGTTTGGTGGTTCAATTGCATACAAAAAATGGAACAAAATGCACTTGCAGTCAACAATGAAGATGAAACATGTCACGGGATCTTTGATGAGGAACTTGGATTTTCTCTATGGGAAAATTAATACTCGATAAGACAAGCTTACAATAGTGAACTCCTGGAATTTATTCCAAGATATTGCTTTACTATGGTAAGTTCAATATATATGTTTTGTTACTTTTTTAAAAGAAAAAATGTCATAAGCAGGAAAAGTCAATAAGGATGAAAAAAGTTTGCGAGGTCTCTGAGATGAATGTAGAAAAAAAATATCTAGTGATAATATAGTATATGTACTTGCAAAATTTTTCACTATGTATGAAGTTGCATCTTTTATGTTATATGTTGTTAATAAGCAAAAACATAAAATGCATGTTACTCTCCCTTTTCCTTCTATTACATGCATATGATTTTACTTTATTTTTATAAATTATCTTTATATCCTTCACTATTTGAACTAAACTCTTCTTTAGATTCAATGAAGCACAACCAGATTTAATGAAGCACTTGCGTGGATTTCTGGCATTAACAGGCTATTATAGGCACTTCACTTTATAAAAGGGTATGCTACAATTTGCAGCAACATTAACAGATTTATTGAAAAACAATGATTTTAAATGGTCTTTAGCAGTCATAGTGAAAACGAATCAGAGAAATTGAAACAGAGAAATCTTATTAACTCTTTATCTGAAAACAAAAGTGTATTACAAGTTTTTATATATAGTTGTATACTTATATATTCTTAATTGGACAGCTTTACACTTACTCTTATTAGCACACCCCTTAAGGAGAACATTTTGGAAGAAAAAAATCTTCACATTAAGTTTACTTAAGAAGAAAAATTCTTCACATTGAATTTGATTTTGAAACAGAAGCATTTGTTCCTTTTAAGTCAAATTCTATATTTAAGAAAATTTTTCACTGCACTCTATATCAGCCTTAACTATTTCACAGTTATTTTTAATAAAATTAAAATTAAACCTGTCAGGCCTGAACCTTTTTCTTCATCATACTCCCAGACTGTCTCTCTAACCTCATCTTATCCTTCTAATCAACCATTTATTATCTTCCTCTATAATCTCCTAATTCCATATTTTTCATATAATAGAAACTTTATTGCATAAAAAATTATATAATAAACTTGAATATAAAAATTCATACATTCATCATGTATTTCAAATTATACTTCTCCGCATAAGATTTAATAAAATATCTTTGTAAAA
>Ga0123340_1001036_pt1 | contig 21874 bp, 16 predicted proteins | sample SirMexnodulemix_FD_89961 | JGI IMG/M metagenome (GOLD analysis project Ga0123340, IMG submission 89961) | Root nodule microbial communities of legume samples collected from Mexico - Siratro Mexico nodule mix | ecosystem: Host-associated > Plants > Roots > Nodule | place: Mexico: Nepantla...
AACATTACTATAGAGAGGACTATAAACTTTAATCCCGAAAATAATACAATAATGTAAAATTAATATAATTTTATAAAAGATGATACACAAACGAATGGGATAAAAGTGACACTAAGGAGATGTGAAAGCTAAAATTAACTGTAACTTGTGATTACGATTGTTTTCTGACAGGCAAGGAGTGTTAGAATATTATTATTATGGAAACAAATCAAATCAATAGAATATCAGAGATAATCAAGAGAATATCAGAGAGATAATCAAGGAAGTATCAAAGAAACAAATCAGAATTAAGGGAGTATCAGAGAATATCAGTAGAATATCAGATAATATCAAGTGTATTTATTTAGAATAATTTCCATATTTAGTTTCCTAAAATTTTATATTAAGTGAGCTATTGTAAGCAAAGAGATACACATTCAATTAAAACAAAACTTTCTTCCATGTTATCATATTCTTTGTTCTTTTTTGTTCATAGTTATCATGTCCTTGTCCAACATTTCTTAACCCTCGATACCATCGTAAGAAGGAGATATGAAAGAAACCACTTACAGAAAAGGAAATGAGAAGAAAATGCACATAAACGAAGGATAAATGAAATGAAAACTAGCACCATGGATGACACCACACTAGAATAGACAAAGACGAAGACCATGTGCAAAGATGAATGAGTTGAAGACACAAACCATTTATTTGTTTGTGAAGAAGAAGGAAAGTCATTATTTTATTAGGCTTGAAACAAACAAAACCACTATGACCTAAATCGTTGACCCAAAATAAAACTCAAAACACCAATTTTTTATTTTTCTCAAGACGATCCCATTGATCTCGCATTATTGCCATCATACATAAGCATTGGAATACACATCAGGTTTGAAATCATAGAATTGTACAATTTCACAATCTAGGTCTCGATTTTGACTATTATAACAATGTTTTAGCTATATATATGGTACGAGATAGTTAGTTGAAAACAATATATGATACACTATTTTCAACTTTAGAACAACAAGCACAAATACAAACGGAGTAAGATATGAGTTTAGTCATTAAATATATAACAATGTAATTTTCGGAGGTGGAAAAGTGAGTTATTTACGTGGGAAAAAGCTATGTTGCAAAATCTAATTACTCGTCTAGAAAAAAAAGGTCATAAATAATGTAGAGGATATATGGACTTAGGAGATGAAGAAAAAAAATGACTATTTAGTTATTATGATTATAAATAAATAGTAAAAAATAAATACATGGTTCAAGAAGATGATAAAATGTTTATATCATTATGGATAAGTAGCATTCCACCAAAGGTTAGGATGTTGGTATGTGTTTTAGCCAATAGATATGGAATCCATCTAGTTAGAGCATTCAATATATTCTATCTTGTTTTGGTTTTACCATTCATATTTATAGTTAAGTATTTTTCTTGGGTTTATAATTCTTTTCTTATAATTAAGGTGTACATCCTTGATTTTTGTCTCATTTTATTGATTATTTCCTGAATTTAATGATTATTTGGTCTTAATTATTTGTATTAATATTTATTAGATTACCCTTTAGATTTGTTATTGATTCGAACTTGATTGTGATAAAATTATTCTATATTTAAACGAGACAAATATACTTCAATTAATTTGTTGATATTCTTATCCTTATTATTCCTAATTAGTCTTGAGTAATAAGATTTATTCAAGATAGGTTGGAATTCTACATATAATTATATAACTTCTTAGTCTTGAACGATAAAACTTGTTCAGTGTGAGTTGAAATCTTACCTATCATTATACAACCCCTTAATCATAAGCGTTAAGACTTAACGTAGGGTAAGTAACTTGTTCAGAGTAAAGTCAGAATCTTATCTATTACTACAATATAAAAAGTAACATGGAATAAAATACGAACCAAACATAATTCATTTAAAAGAAAAGTGTTACATCAATATTAGAAGTGATTTGCCCATTCTCTTAATTAACTCAAGAGTTTGGAACTTGACTCATTCACTTGTTTTAAATCTTAATATATGAGAAAAATACTATAATTTAATTTAAATTTTAATATATGAGAAAAGTACTATAATTTAGTAAACAAGATTATTGCACAACCTAGTAATCCAAAAATTAATTACAACCAACACTTTGTATCAATGTTTACTTATAAGAAAAGAGAATGAGTTACCCATGTTATTGTATAGAGTGTGTGGAGGAAAAAAAATTCACGTGTCTTCCAAGATGAAGGGTTTGATGAAGATAAAATAATCTAGGATAAATAGTTGGTTTAATACAACAAATATTGATATGTTTCAATAAAAAATTACATCATTAATACAACAATTTTAATTATAGTAGTTTTGTTTTAATATACAAGCACATGTTTGGGTCTTTAGTAATTATCATGTGTTATTAAAAAAATTAACATTAATATACAATATACCTTAAAGAAACTAGTAAAAATTTCAAATTTACAAAGAAAAAAAATAAAGGATAAAAGACTTCTTTCAAAAAAAATTTTATTAAAAAATTATAAACAAACTCATAAAAAGTTAAACTATTTCTCATTTGAAATTTTAAGACAATAAGTTTATAAAAACAAATTATAAATTATTTATTTTATTCATTTTTATTTAATATAAAATTTAAATTCATATTTAATTTTTTAATCATATATTTTATAATATATTAATATTCTATGTTTTATTATTATATTCAATTATAGTCCGATAGATTTAATGATGATTAAACGCCATATATTCGTATCATGAGAATAATTCATAAGAGTATGTGTTCGATGAGGAAAAAAAAGTTCTTAATTCAGTAATGAACTAATGAACTTTGAACCGTTAATTTCAAAAGTTCAGTAATCTCTTCAGTTGTAACAACAATATTATTTATGGTTTATTTGGAAACATGATCCATACGGACTCTAAAAAAAATAATCATTTTTACTATTTTATTTCATTTTCATTATTTTTCTTTCTTGTAATGTTATTTGGTGGGATTGATAAGTCACTGCTGCAAAGACGGCAAGAGTTGATGACTCCTCAAGAAAACTTTGAGCTCACAATTTTGCATATTAATATTCTAATAATATTTATAATGATAAAAAATTAGACGGAAAATGTTTTAAAATGCTGTTCTTATCATATTATGAATTCTAACATGATGTTATGCTTTATCACTAATGAGTTGGTAAATTACTTAATTCAATAGCTAATATATATTTGAAAAGTGCTTATTGCATCGTTCTTCGTTATATTATATATTTATTTATACCTATAAGAAAAGTTCCTCTGTATCCTTTGAATGTTTGACATACTAAATGCTCAAGAAGTTGTGGAGATTTTTGGCAATTTAGAGATTAATGGATGAAACCAATAGCAAAATTGATGTATATCTCTTTAAACATGTTGATCATGGATATTTGTAACATGGATTAACAAATGTATTCATGCTCTAAATATGATAACGGTGGATGATTAAAAAGGTGAATGAATTTTTTAGACTAGAATTTTTGGATCTTGAGAACTCTTGTGAAGGACCTATAGTGAAATTAGAAGAAGACAGCATTGCAAGAATAAATGACTATCAGACAAGCACTTCCATAACATATCATAATGTAAGTCATGAACTGAATTTTTCATTGAATTTTATGGAGCAATGTTTACAAATGTTATCAAATTTTAGAAGCCATTTTCAGATCCCAAAATCATTTTCTAATTTGGAAATACCTTTTTCCATTGTATAATTCAGAATATGTTTTTTTTTAACTTTTGAATTAACTTATTCCGAGAAATAAAATTAGCTTCAGAATTAGCTTCTTCTAAAATACAAAATTATTTTTCATATTAACTTATTCTAGAATGAAAAACAGCTTCCAATTTCTATTTTAAATTGGACTAATTCAAAAGTCACCAAAGCTAATCCAAAATTATAACTTTCAACCAAAAAGGTTCTATATTTTACAATTCGATTATTTTCTGGATTACAAAATTGGAAATATAAATTCAACCATGTCATCCACACTTACCAAAGTGTATTTAAGTCTTTGTCACAAGGTTTTTAGAAATATAGGATTTTTCGGTATTTAAGTCTTTGTCACAAGGTTTTTAGAAATACAAGATTTTTCGGAGGTGCCGGTAGAAGCTACGGAGGTGGAACATAAAAAAGTTGCCTTAAAAGTCCATTTTAGTACATTCAAATTGAAACGAGGGAAATCAACTATGAAATTCTTCCTTCACCCCATACCTTCTCCAACCCATACCTTCTTCCTGCACCTCGATAAAAAAATTTAATTCCCAAAATACCCATATTAAAATGGCCAAAATGATTTTGAGTATCATCCGGTTATCATTTTATTTTGCAAATACAACCGGATGACACCTCCATCCGGTTCACATTTACAAAATGACAACTGGATGACACCCCATCCGGTTTACAATTTTTTTCAAAATGTGAACCAGATGGGAGTGTCATTCAGTTGTCAAACTCTCAAATTGTAAAAGTCACCATTCGCCGTCAACAGTCCCCCAATCACCAAATTAACTACTCTAATCAACAATACCACTCACAAATTGCTAATAAACATCAATAATTGCTTACCTAAGACTTGTTTGAAGCTTTAATTTAAGATTTGGATGGCGCCAATGACATGGTGGATGACAGATGAGAGTTATAGAGGTGAAGATGATAGAGGGTAATACTGACTTTTTCAATTTTAAGGTAAGGATATATGTGTAATTTCATATTTAGTATGGAGGTACAAGAAGAGGGTATGGGGGTGGAGGAAGAATTTGTCGACATTATGAACCTGAAACAGTGGTGTAGGATTTAGGGACGCACCAACTATGTGCAATGGCGTAACTTGAGCTTCAAGGCTCTTAAAATAATTAGAATATTCTGTGTCGTGATTCCATCAATTTTAAAATTCACTTGATATTAGAAGAAAGTTCCTTTAATATAGTGTTTTTAGCTATTTGTGAGAAAAAGACAAGATGAAAGCACCGATGTAATGTTATCAAGTCAAATAAAATTGTAAAAATGAGAATGAATAAGATGGAGATGGCATTAATAGGTTCATTATAAAGTAAGAAGAATATTGTTATCCAGCTATGCAACTACAAAGATAAAATGGAAGAAAAACAAAATGCAACAATTTACCCTCTTTCTTTTCCACTAAGATTTTATATAGCTAATTATTGTATCACAAAATATCTCATTTGTGAAATGGTCCTATTCACTGTTTATCAAATATTTGGAAAGAGAAGAAATATATATTATTAGAAAATATATATTATTAGAAGTGTTTACAAAGACGGTATTTATAATATAATGTATAATAGAAATGTATAACAGATATAAATTGTATTCATTTACTAACATCCCCAAACTTATGGCGGGATTACACACCTTAAGTTTATGTCTAAATTTAATAAAAGAGGCAGTTGATAAAGATTTAGTAAAAATGTCAACAACTTAAAATCTTTCAGGTAAGTGAACAAGATGAGCTTAATATTGTTGAATCCGATCATGAACAAAGTGTAAGTTAAGTTGAAAATGCTTTGAACAAGAATGTATGATGGGATTTGCAGTTAATAAGACAACACCTAAATTGTCTGAGTAAATAGTTGAAACAACAGAAGGAAGATGAAGTTCATGCAAAAGAGATGAAATCCATATAATTGTAGACAACACATAAGCAATACTCTGATCTTCTGCCTCAGTACTACTGCTGTCAGAAACAACTTTTTGCTTGTGGGAATTCCAGGAAATAATATTGTTGCCAAGATAAACACAGTAACCTGTTGTAGACTTCTTATCATCCAAATCCGATCCTCAGTCAGCATCACTAAAACCTTTTATAGAATAACTTGATGAAGGAGTGAGTTGTAAGCCGTGAGTAATAGAACTAGCCATGTAACAAAGAAGTCATTTGACAACCTTCCTATGTTGTTGAGGTTGATGCATATACTGACAAACTTTATTAACAGAATATGCAATTTCTAGTCTTGTAATGGTAACATATTGAAGAGATCCTACTATTATCTATAGAGAGTGTGATCCTCAAAGGTTGTTGAACCATCTTGAGTAAGGTGAAGGGAAGACATCATTAGACTAGGTTACGGTTTTTCTTTGTGTATATTAACATGTTGAAGAAACTCTTTGATATATTTGGATTGTGATAGATGAAGTCCACCATTAGACGTTCATGTAGCTTCTATGCCAAAAAAATAATGTAATGAACCAAGATCCTTTAAAGCAAAAAATTTATTTATTCGAACTATTTGAAGTTGAAGGTGCTTGCCAAGATGAGAGATTAGGGTTCTTGAAACCAAAAGCTTTGGGATTTCTATTTGGGGTTTGATTCTTGTAATAAGATCGATTATTACTTTTGTTGAAGGACCCAGCAAAATAGTTCCTTAGATTTACACTCAAACTTTTGCTAATCTTGAACTTTTCGAGACGCTTTTCTTAAGATAGTAGTAAAGCTTCAATTTCCTCCACTATGTACGAATCTACACGAGTTAAGACAACAGTGATGAAGGCTTTACTCTTATGATAACCCATGTAAAAGAACCTCACTATGTTCATCAGTTGAAATAGGAGCTCCTATAGTAATTAATGTGTCCACAATGGTCTTTGTATCAAGAATATAGGCATTGATGATGTGATAGCGTTAGGGTGCGCAGAGTTGAATCTTGAGCTTCTTGATTTTTGCTCTTGACTAGGAGGCATAGTAGGTGTGAAACTTTTTCCAAATTTGTGATGAATAAGACAAGCTTACCATCTTGGTAAGAATAAACACGTGCATGGAGGCTAAAAGCCATGTCACCAAGAGTTGGTCTTGCTGTTCGTAAGGGAGAAACTCGGGATTAACAATGTTGTTTAAGACGTCTTTCAGGAGTTGAAAATCGCGACGGTAAATTACGATCATCCAAGAACTTCATTAGTTATAAATCTTTCACACTGACAAGCACTTGTCACTTCTTGCAGTCAAATCAAAAAAATTGTCATAATCTAATTTGAGAATTTGAGAAAGATAGAGGATTGAAGGTTTGTGAGAGAAAAAAAAAAGAAGTTTTTGAAGAATTTTCGGAAGACGTGATAGTAGAAGAGAAAACAAAAATCAGAACATATGTACAGAAGCTCCGAATACCATATCAGATATTTGGAAAGAGAACAAATGTATATTGTTAAAAGTGTTTATAGAGACAGTATTTGCAATACAATGTATAACAGATATAAAATATCTATTTATTTACTAACACTGTTAAACCTTTATCTTGCCCATACCCGCAAGATCACTTGACACTTGGTCGTTCTCCATAACAGAATTATTCCCTATCACACTCATTTCTTGAATTGCCCATGTGGTATTTTTGTTTTAATACAGAAAACCAGGAGCAGTATTGGATTTTAGATTAAAAAAAAAAACAGATCAGAGTATAATTTCTTCAATCAAGGCTTAGCCTGTTTGAAGGAGTGACAGAAATAGCATATCTACCTGTGATCTTATTGATTGATGGAATACCATGGATGACACTGAGGCGCCATTTCCTGAAGCAGTGTTAGCAACTCGTGAAAGCAAAAATGTTGGATGCTGAGGAATGGCTTGTTTTATGGAAATCACAACCAGCAGACGAAATTATCTGTTAGGAGGAGGTATTGTGGGCATTCGGAGCCCCATTGGAAATAAGCCCTTAAAGGTTTATCAACGTAGGCCCAAAACTATTAAGCAGTAATAGTTCTTAATTGGGGAATCATCCTTCGGATCAGTAATACAATTTGGAAGATAATTTCTCTCAATTGGGGAAGCTTGGTTCTCAATAGTTTTTCTTTTTTTCTTCTTCTGTAGCTTCTGTTATATATTTATTTTCTCTGCAGGTGCCCTTGATACATAAAGTATCACAAACCAATCCATTGTGGAAAGTGAATGAGTCTGGTGTAATTGCAAAGACAACCAAAACATGATACAGCAGTTGCACACCCCACAATGTATAACCTTAGTAGTATGCCTGGCACACAGATTCAACAAGGCATATGATGTGGAAAGCAGTGCACCTGATGGCAAATCAAGACAGAGTCTTACAGGTACAAGCATGCACATGAGATCATACAATTTCAATAGAATGCATGTATTTACATCCCCCATTTACCCACATGAAAAGTAGAAGACAAAACACCATTCTCGTCATTTTCGTACCTACCTTCTCACTCAATCACCAAAACCAACCAAATTAACAAACATTTCTTGTCTACAGGACAAAGAGTAAACCCACAAACAGAGCAACTACTAAGTACAATCTTACACAGGTACAATAGGCAATTGACAAGAACCATTCTTATGCTGACATCCAACTCTCTATCCAACTAGAATTCCATTCTTATGCTGACATCCAAACCAACCTGTGAAACCTCTCATACTTAATCTGCACATCAATCCAATCTGTGCTTAAATAACCCGCTTTAAAAGTATTTTCAATCAGTAGAGCCACAGTTTTAAATGCAGATCCAATTCCAATTATGATTAGTAAAATTATATGATTAGTAAAACTGCAGACAAATTCAGTTAAAACAGCCACAACCATGGTAGTGTGACACCCGGCACATAAAAGATGGGAACCAGTGCAAGCGATATGAAATGAAGCCAAAATACCATACTCATCAGCAGAGATTGTCTCGCAAATAACAATCAAAAACATGAAATCAAAATTTTCATTAGAAAGATCGAAAGCATATTAATGAAGTAGGTGACCAAAATTTACAAAAAATGACTCATTCATTCACTCCAGTACTTCTCATCACCCTCTTTCTCCTCTTCCTCGTCACTCTCCGGTCCACTCATCTTGAAAGCAATCACATCCTCCGCCACGGCGCTCCGAAACAACGCCACATCCACGGCGCCACTCACCATGTGATACCCACGTGACCTCAAATCCTTCGCCCCATCAAAGGCCGTGGCGAACCCCGCAAGGTAAGCCCCTCTCTCAACGTCGTCGTTTCGGCTCTCCAACACCTTTCTCTCGGCCTCCCTCAAGGCCTCCCTCACCCTCTTGTTCCCCGGGTCCCACAAGTACCCCAAACTGGCGCTCAGATCCAACGGCCCCATTTGCACGCAGTCCAAGCCGTCAACGGCGGCGATCTCGCCGGCGTTGGCCACTCCCTCCTCGGACTCCACCTGGCACATGATCAGAAGCTCGTCCAGGTAATTACCCATGTACCCATCGTCGAAGCCGTATTTGGAGGCCCGGACGATGGGGTGGGCGGCGCCGCGGAGTCCGTCGGGGGGGTAGCGGCAAAAGGAGACGGCTTGGTGGGCCAAGTGGGCGGAGTCGATCATGGGGAACATTATGCCCTGTGGGCCGAGGTCCAGGGCTTTCTTCGCCCACGCGGCGGTGGATTCCGGGAGGCGGAGGATGGCGGCGGTGTTGGCGGCGGCGAGCGCGTGGAGGCAAGGGAGCGCGTCGCTGATGCCGCCGGGGCCGTGCTCCATGTCGATGACGACGAAGTCGTAGCCGGCGAGGGCGGCGATCTCGGCCAGGGTGGGGGAGAAGGAGAGGAGGAAGAGACCGTAAAGGGTGTCGCCGTTGCGTAGGCGGGACTTGAGGTTGAGGGGGGAGACGTCGGCGGCGGCGGAGGAGAGGATAGATTTGGGAATGGGGAGTTGAGTGTGGAGTTTTGAGGTGGAAAGAGTGAAGGGTTGGAATTTGAAATTGGAAGGAGTGAGAGAATGGGGTTTTGGTTTTGGAAGAAGGGAAGAGAGTGGGGCAATGGTGGCGGCGGCGACGGCGGTGGTGGTGGTTATGCTCCCCATTTTTTGTGTTCCTTCTGGAGTCCCCTCTGGTGATGGTATCTTAATCTCAGTGTCGAGTTCTGATTTCTCATATTTGTTTCTTTTTTTGTTTGTTTCCTTAAAAGAATAATAGGGTGGAAAGAGTCATAAACTTTACTAACAAATTTTAGTTAAAATAAGAATATACAAGCAATTTTATTTATTGATATTTATATTAATCAGAATTATATATAACTTTCAATATTTACTAATACAAAAATAGAGAAATGATTGTGTAAATTTTAAAAAGAATAAATTAAAACGTGATCCTCTAGAATTGAATAGATTATTTAAAAATAAAGTTGAAATAAGAAACATATTCTCGCAAAGACATTTCATCTTGAAAAGAATTTGAAGAAATAGAGATTACTACAACTCATTAGACATTGAAGATAAAAAAATCTAAATTTGATGCTGGAAAATGGTAGTTAAAATAATATTTTAATAGTAAAATGTAGAATCGTATTTATATGTGTGTGGATTATGATTTATTTTAGATTTTTTCATCAAATAGATTTCGTTCACGTAAAATCTAATTTAATTAATATTAATATAATTAAAATTAACGTTACTTCACTCGTAACATGATCTTCTCAAAATTTATATAATTAAATTCTTGTGATTTTTTTTACTTTTAACATTTTAACTAGAAAAGTATTGCATGTTTCTATGTGAAAATAAAAGGGTAGAAAAGTAAAAATATGATTTGATATCATTGATTTAGAGAAACTTTAATGGACTGTTAAATCTTAATCAATTTATTGATTAGATTAATAATTAATTTGATTTTGAAAATAACTTAAGACGCTTTATTTTTTGTAACCTTAAAAGAAGAACTTGCACGAGAAAATTAAGATTCATTTGATAATTTTTGTTTTCTTTCTTTTAAACTTTTTAATAATGAATGTTAACATTTGATATTTATTATTGCTTCCATTCAAATTATCAAAACTTTTGTCTGTAGCCAAATTATTATTTATCTACATAAAAAAATATTAACTATTAATGAAACCTTATTTATAGTAATAATATACCAAAATTTACCAGGTTAAATAGTCCGTATATACACTTTTCACTCTTTTTCTCAGACATTACAAGCGCAAAAATAGTATAATGTATAAATAAAAATATTACTTTAATATAGATATTGTTAATATGAATGGTTTAAAATTGAAAAATTATTAATTGATATTAAAAAATATTTACAAACCATAAATATTTTTCATTACAAATCTTTTTCCCCTTTTACGATCACATATATTTATACTTACATTTAAAATATTTTTAAACTAATACATTTTTCTTAAAAATTAATTAATTTAATTAGTAACAATAAATTTATTAATGTTTATATTGTTATTCAAAATTATCTCTAATATTTTGGAAATTAATCATCACTTATTTTATTTAATTGTTTCTCATTTACTTAATTAATATTTGATTAAAAAATAATAACGATGTAATTTGTTAGTACTCCTATTCTTCCATCTGAATAAAGAGAAACAATTTATTTATTTTCTCAAAGTATAATGTTTATTATTAATTAATTAATTAAAAATATTTTAAGAAGAAATCATTAATGTAACACACCATAGAAAATTGTCTAATAAAAAAAATTTGAAAAGGGGATAAAAAAGACATACTCAAAGGCAGTGAAAAAATTACCCTACTCCTGCTGGTAACATCTACCTCATAAACATTTACTTACATCACAAAATTGATGATAAGAAAAAAATGAATGATAAATGGCCTAAAAAGGTGATTAGCATGTGCCTAACCTTGCATTGGTCGTTTCCCTCGATGGTCTACTTCTGCAGTAGCAGTGGAGCTTGGTGTTGTTGATGATGATGTTGCAGAAGCAGTATTATTATTAGTAGCGTAGTTGCTTGAATCACAAGTGTGAGAATTGGAGTCATCATCAACCCCAGAAGAAAACATTGCAGAGGGTCTGCGGGGAACTCTTCTGAATCTGGAACCGGGCATTCCTGGTCTTGTTGGTTCTTCCATGTGGTCTGGTTTTTTTGACAGCATGACGACCACACGTCCCATGGTTGGACGGTGGTTTGGATCACCTTGAGTGCACAAGAGACCCAGTTTAATGCACATTTCTACTTGTTCAGTTATCACTGAAGACCCCAATGCAGGGTCCACCATTTCCATGGCCCTTCCTTTCTTGTATAGCTTGTATGCCTGTAAGATCAAAGGATCAACAAACCCTCTTCTTAATTAGTAGATCACTGCAACTAAAATAAAGTACACAACTTTGGAATCAGTTTATGCAAAGATGATTTTAAAGTTTTCTGTTTATAATGAATGTGAACATAACACAAATATTTGAACATGACATATCTTGGGTTCTAGGAGGAGAAGGGATGATTTGCATCTTATTTATTACTAGAAATTATTACGGCTATAAAAACTGGTTTAATAGGTTGGGTTAGGGATGATAACAAGGGATGCGTTTGATTATCCCATTCCCATTAAAAATGTAAAATGTATGAATTTTTTATTCTACCTCTACTAAAAAAAATAGATTTAAATTTTTTTTATTTTAAATTTTAATTAAATAATTTTTATATAAAATAAAAATCATAATAAATAAAACATGATATTATTAAATATTTAATATAAAATTGACACATACTTTTATAATATATTTTGTATTTTTAATCTACAATTATATTTTGAATTGAGTAATCATTTTCTAAATTAGTAATTGTACTACACAACTTTGAATTATATTTACATAATATGAACACGTTGAATCATGTAATTCAAAATATATTTTGAATATATACTGACAAAAACAGGTTGGTCATTTTTTTTTAATATTACAGAGATAAAATAAAAAAAAATAGAGGTGGAGGGATAAATAGCTTTTGGGCCAGTTTTGTCTTTAACTTGCAAAACAAAATATAAAACAACATAGGAAAAGAACAAGTTAATTAATTGTAGTAATTCATATGAAAATTAGACTAGTTTGACATGACTTGTTTCATATTTTAATTTGTTGGATCAAGTCAAACTTTTCACGGTTCTGATTATAGTAAAAAACTATTGACAAATACGTATTATGGTATTTTAAGTGTACTACAATCTTCATTGTTTCTATTCGCTTATTTTTCTCTAATTTATAAATTATAGCCAAGTTGTAAATACAATTAATTTTAAGATCTTACAAAGTAACGGAGTAGTTTTAAAGATCTTAGTACAGTAATTTTGTTAAGAAGAATATTAGTTTGAAACATTTCATATTATCAGAATATACGTGTAAGAAAAAGTGTTATTAAATTGTATTCAATTTCCCCCTATTTAAAAAAATAAAACTTCTTACCCAGTCGAGGAGATTTTGTGCACTCATGTTGGCATCAAACGATGAATTTCTCTGGCCACTGACCAATTCTAACACCAAAACTCCATAGCTAAATACGTCTGCCTTCACAGATAAATGGCCATGCATTAAATATTCTGGAGCCATATACCCGCTGCATATCACATCATATTACCTAAGTCATTTCTTCATCATCATTCTTATTGTGCCATTATATGGACATGCATTAGTTTTTTCAACTTTTCTTCATTGATTGAGTTTGAATAGTATGATACTAACTTTGGAGTTTAGACTTTTGGGGATGTGATTGGTAGAAGAATTTATCATAAGGATGAAAAGTGAAGCAAACTTACTTGGTTCCAGCCACACGTGTGTTGACATGAGTTTGGTCTTCGGGGAAGAGTCGCGCCAAACCAAAATCTGCTATCTTAGCCACCCATTTTTCATCGAGTAAGATGTTACTGGCCTTTATGTCACGATGAATTATGCAGTTGTGAGAGTCTTCGTGGAGATAAAGCAAACCCCTTCCCACCCCACTGATTATGTCAAATCTACGTTTCCAGTTTAGCTCTTCTTTCTTCCCCGATTCTGCATCAATTCATGTCAAAAAGTTCAGTTCTTTTATACCAAATCTTTAATTTTCAATCAATTTTAGAAGGGATGACATAAAAAATACTTAATGATCAGCATAATTTTTTATTGGGTAAAATATTTTTCGTCTTGGTAAAAGAATGAGTTCCGTCTTGGGGAAGTTGCTTTGATTCTTCTTAGAAGGTGGAGGTGTGCTGCAATCTGTAAACTTTCCAATTAATTACAAGTTGTGTGCTAATTTAATTTATTAGAACGTTACATGTTTGTCAAATAAATTAATAATTTTATGCTTGGGAAGGTCAAGATGATTTAGTGCTGTCTCTTTCCGGTGTCCACAGGCTCACGACAAGAAATAATTTATATGAGAAGGGATGAAAAAGAAGGATGTTTTGGGACCCATAGGTTTAAAAAAAAGAAGCCACACAAAAAAGTCTTTAAACATAACAAGTTTATTGGGACAACATGCTGTAATGTTAACGAAACTATTTTTAAAAAGAGAAATACAAATTTTATTCTTTGTAATTCTTCAGTTTTTCTTTGCTTTCCAAAACCAGCAGAAAACTGTTTTAAGGTAAATTTTTCTTACCAAAAGTTCTTCTGTAAAAGAAAATAGTACATGTAAATGAAGAGGATGATTTGGAGAGAAAAACTCACTGAAGAGAAGTTTGTCAAGGCTTTTGCGAGGGACATACTCATAAACAAGAAGCTTCTCAGAGGCATGGGCGCAGTAACCGATCAGATTCACCACATTTCGGTGCTGCACACGGCCCAACAACTTGGCCTCGTTGATGAACTGAGTCTTCCCTTGATTCGATCTACGCGATAATCTCTTTACTGCAATCTCTCTCCCGTCACTCAATTTCCCCTTCAAAATTACACAAACATTAGAATAAGTCTAACATTTTTCTGCATACCAAGTAAACCAAAAACTAGCTGCAATTCCTCCGTGTTGAACTTTCTCCAAAATTATTCCAATTCCGATCTCTACACCTTTCTGGGGACAGAAAATTAACACAAGTGCTTCCCTAGTAAAATCATTTTGTAGAAGCATTTAGCCTTAGTTTGGAAATCCGTTTTAACCCCTCTAAACATACATTCACAGCAGAAGTATATAACAAAAGGGTTACTTTACTTGTTTTTTACCAGGAAAAAACAATATATTATATATCATTTCGCAAAGAGGCCATATAACCCTTACATCAGCTGAAATTCAGAAATTACATGAGGATATTTCTCAGTTCAATTTTTTTCATCTAACAAAACAAAACCTAATTGAGCAAGTGTATTCATATTTGCTGTACAACAAACCAAATCCCATTTTAGTCATGCTACTTCTTGTTGAACTTAATTTCAGTTTAACCGGACATATTTCTTCCTCTGTAGAAGCATTTAGCCTTAGTTTGGAATTCACAAAAATGCCTTTCAAATTTGTGTGTCTAGACGCTCGTCCATTACTCTGAAACAAGCATACGAAGCTTCTATGTCTTCGTGTGGAAATTGAGGCAAAAAAATATCATATACTTTCATTTTTTTCAAATCAGAACCAAACATGTATTTTAATTCACTTAAATAATACAGATTTATGGCGAAATGAAACTTGGATTCTAATCGAAGAACAACCCAAATACCTAAGTTTTCTCCTTCAGATAATTCAAACAGGAAAAATCAATAAAGATTGACAATTGAATTACCTTAAAGACGGGTCCGAATCCTCCCTCACCAAGCTTGTTAAGAATGCTGAATTTGTTTGTAGCAGCGACCAATGTTTCGTAAGGGAAGACCTTGTTCTCCTGAACAGCTAACTGCTGTATATCGTCTTGGCTATGTTCCTCTAATCATACACAAAAAGAGTACAATTTTATTACGCTTGGAAAACAGATTCAAAAAGTTACTTAAGAAGAAAAAAAAATTGGATTTTTTGTCGCTTTACCTTTGCTGGAGCTGAACTTGAAGGGCTTGATGAGATTTTGAAAGAAAGTTTTGGGTTTGTTCATGGCGCTCTACAAAATGAGCCCATGAAACAAAGATGAAATTTTGGAGCGAAACAGTGAGAGATGCGAATTTGGGAACTGAAAAAGTTGAACAAGTGTTTGGAAATGGAACGAAGCTTTTGTCGTTCCACTGAATGAACCAAAAACGTTTATCCGTACAGAAAACTGGAAATGATAGTTGATAGTGGAGGCGTGTTGCTTTTGCTCGCGTTGACCCACTGTTGACTTTCGACAATTTCTTTTGTTTACAAATTTTTTATTATTATTTTGAAAATTATCTGTGTTCCTGCTGCACACGTAATGTCTTCCATGGAAAAAGAACTTGGTTAATGATATATGAAAGCACCTTGCAAAGAAAAGTATGGTAGAAATGTACATACAAAGTAATCAAAGTTTTGTTTACAAATGTACAGTTCTCAACATGGAGAAAATATAGATTTTATATTAATTAGAAATTAATTAATGTGCATATACAGAAAGACACCGGAGAAAGAATAAAAATCAATACATAACTCGAACCACCACAGAAATTATGGTACAAATTCAATGATTTTCAAATATACAGTAAAAAATAAAGATAAAAAATTAGAAGCTTAATGCTTATTCCAGAAAAATTCAGCTCTGGCTTCAACCCTTTCTCTGAACTCATTGTGTGAACAAAGCAATAAGTCCATGGCAGTCCTCATTCTAACCACTTTCTCATTAATCTAGACAAAAGAGTTTATATAGTTATAAATAATAATTTAAAATGAAAAATAGCACAGTATAAACAAAAATAAAAATAAATAAATACCCACCAGACCAGGAAGATTGGATTGAAAAAAATGTTCCATCTTCATCCATTCAAGAACCCAAACAGCAGAGTTGACATCACTGTATTTTGGAATTTGATGAAATTTCAATATATAGCAGTGGGAAATATGATATGCATAGTATAATTTAATTTACTCACCTTTGTTCACAGTTTGATATTCCCTTTGTGTCCACAATCTCCCACCACCTGATTTTGTGTATGCTACTCAGATATTCATGTGGAAAGTACTCTGAAGATGTCATTCGTGCCAAGACTGAACACTGCACCGATGAAGTGGGTGGCGTTTAAAACCCAAAATCATTCATGCACTTGATATATTATTGTGGAATAGATAAATTCTTCTACAAGTTCTCTCAGAAAAAGTAAATGAACTTGTGAAGCATTTTTCATTTTGTGGATTTCATTCCTGCATTAGTACTAGGATGCACATGAATTTCATCTCAGAAGAGAAAGTATTAGGTGTCTTGCTAGCAATTTGTGTAAGTACCATTGTCCTTATGAAATCGTGCCTTTGTCTCACTTGTCCCACATGTAAGCATGAATCTAGGTGATGTACAATTCGCTCCTCCAATGAAACAACCACCAAATACCAATGTCCAGCATCCTTAATTGGTAAGTATATCTGCAAATTGTGTAAGATAGAACATGAGCAACGTTTCTATAGATATATAAAATAAAATGCAACTTCAATGGTATTATCATTTTACATATTTGAGACAAGAGAAGGGTGGCATCAAATGTATAGCATAAGTCTTTGTGAGTTGGTTAACTGGTTGTCCTTGAAGAACATCATCCTATAACAGAAACAGATGTCAGACTAACTCATTTTGCTTCTGATTAGATCAGATCAAACCAGTAAGAACTAAAAATGCACATACCGCAAATGAGGATGGCAACGACCAAACAGTTTGGTCAGTTATTGGATGAAGTTGCATCAAGGTAGTTTTCAAGGCCATAATATTAATAATCTGTTGTCAAGAACATAAAACACAATTTAATTAACCATTATGCGAACTTAGCACATCACATTTGGCATAGGACCACTGTTTAACCTTATCTTCAATCTCCCTGTCTGGACAAAGGCACTGAATGTCTCTTGTGGTAGCAATCTTGTTTCCAATCCTCAGCACAACATCCTCCCTGCCAGAGTGTGCATATGCATGAAGGTTTTCAACAAACATTAATTAATCACTTAATCAAATTAGAAACTCAGCTAAGAATTAAATCTTGTTACCTGAGATGGTTCTCAGGGTTAAACATATATGCACACACTTTAATCTCAGCAGGAGTTAGTTGCATCTCAGGTGAAGGAGGAAACTTAGACCTGATGAACTGATACAACAAAGTAATGATTAGATAAATGTTAATATTAAAATTAATTAACCAATGCAACTCTCATCATATTAGACATTATACCATGGATAATTGCTTTCTATTTAAGGCAGGGTCTTCTTTCGTTGTTACATAATGCCCCCTGTACCCGTCCTTGTATGACAACTTGGTATGTGACTGGAGTTTTGGGATCTTCATTGTTCTGTACATGGCCAATGGAGTTGGAAACTTTTCTACACAAACATCAGTTAACCTTGGTACTGAATGAAAGTTGCTGCCAGGACCCTGTTGTTACATATGAGTGACTAATTAATACAAACCATGTGTGTAATGAATTAAAATGAAAAGCATCTAATTATCAAAGTGGCACAAACCATTAGTACTACTGTTGATTGTTTCACTCTCTTGTAGTTGCTTGTGCAAATCTCTATTTTATTTGAATAATCCTCTGTATTCATCATCTCCATTGAATTGGAATGCAGGTAATCATTGAGAGGCTTAATAATACCCTTGGAGTCATTGGTAAAAAGATTAGCTTTATCATCTTCATTAGAGAAATCATTGGGCTCAATTGAAAGTTTGGCCCTTTTATTGGGAATTTGATCATGAGTACGAATTGGTGTACTCTTCTGGATTCCCTTGCAGGTAACAGACTTGAGATCATTTTGTTGCCAAAATAACCTATCACGTTGCCAAAATTTTCTTGATGTGTGAGTATTGTGGGCCGATTCCAACTTGACCAGGGAATTGAAAATAAAGCGTGATGATTTTTTAAGTTCATCAGAAGGAGTTGCTACATCCTGTAACATCAAAATCAGTATCAATAACATCAGTTTTATTCATAACATCATACATGTAACATAGAGTTCCTAACATTATATGTAAGTCAAATTCTTGTCTACGAAATCAGAAGGACCCATCAATTTTGTTTGCTAAAATCCTGATTTTTGCAAGTATAAGTCATTTAGGCGCCTGGCTTTGTGTTGCCAATTTCAAGACTAATTTATAGTACCAAAATAAAAAGGGCACAATTTATAGCACCATATTTTAGGATTCACTAAGAATATCTCTTCCCTGATACTAATTCCTTCCAAACTTAAATTCACTGAAGTAATTCGAATAGTTTTTACACACAAGACCAGGAATTGAATACTAGTTGGCATGCTTGATGATAAATGAGAGGATTACTTACATTGTCATATTTTTCTAACTTCTTTATTTATATTTATACAATGAACTTTCCTAATTATATTATACAATGAACTCTCCTAAAGTTACATTTTCATATGACTTGTTCATCTGTGCTTTGTTGGTATGTGTACGTGTACCATTCAATTTTGTAATTTTATTTCAAAAGTGTATCCATAACTTTCTAAAACCATTACATTCCTAATGTTAACTGTTATCAAAATGGGCACTTTACGAGTAAAAATAGATAGTTCCGTACCTTAACGGAGTCCATTAAGTCATTCAAGGGAAATAGCTTAGTCTTGTCATTCTCATCAGAAATATCATTGGGGTCATTTGAAGGTTTGACATTTCTGTCGGGAATTTTGTTATGAGTCTGATTTGCTAGACTCGTGTGAATTCCCTTGCACGTTGCAGAGTCCTCATGTCTTTGTGGCTCGAGTAACTTAGCAGGCTGCCCAAGTTTTCCTGACGAGTCTGTATTGAGGACTGATTCCAACTTGGTCAAAGAGGTGCAAATATGGCGTGATGACTTTTCTAGTTCACCATAACGAGCTGCTAGGTCCTGTAACATCAATATCAGTGTCAATACTAGAAGACATGAATCATAACATCCTATATGCAACATAAGTTCCTAAAAATAACAACCACAAGCTATTCTAGAATTTGAAATCATATTGACTACTAAATTCCTAATTGTATCAATTATCAATAATTTAATTCACTGATATTGTCAATTTCAGGAGTAAATGTCACACTCAACAAAAATGGCACAATGAACAAGTACACTACTGATTTCCCCTTTTTTAAGTATTGTTTTTACTCTTACTTTGTTGGTAAACTAAAAATTCAACTTAAGTAGTCATTTTTTTCAAGTATTAGCAATTATGCCATGAAAATTTCAAATGTTAAAAACACTTTCAATCACTTCCTAAACTCTGTCAAAATACACCAACCTAGAGTCTGAAGTGTTGGGTATTCGGCACTTCAAGAATTGCTTAGATAATTTTATTCTTTTAGGAACCACACAAGAGAAAAGGTGATAGTTTGAGAACGAAATTGATATTTTATTCCACAATTTATAGTATCATTTTGTTGGTGCAAATCAAGGATACTCCTAATCAGAAGTTAACACCTTACAAATGCAAAGTTCGCCAATGTGGGTTTTGCTTCTTCCAACAAAATCATTTTTGTAAACATCATTAGAATCAAATTCTTATCAACATGCTTAAGCAACTCAGGTGTGCTTGACTTTGTTGGAGCAACTTATAGTATCATTAACAAATAACTTTATCAATAACTTCATAAAACCATTACATTTCTAAGGCCAATGGTTATCAAAATCTGCAATTTACTGGTAAAAGAAGAAAGATAGATGGATAGCACCACACCTGAGCGTAGTCCTTTGCTGCTTTCATGGTAAAGACTAGGCCATCAATTTTCTCACTGGCCACATTGTGTCCCCTGGATAACCACTGTCAAACTCACAGAACAAATAGTTAGCAAAGCATTTTAACTTTAGAACAGTTCTTTAAACTTCACCAAAACAAAGTCTTAATCATAACCATGAAAGTTACCTTCATTGTGTCCCCATTATTCACCTGAAACTCTGTATCCCCCATTTGTGCCTCTTGATTTGAACTGCTGTGGTACAAAGACAAATTGTTAAAAGGGTCACTGAACTTACTCTATCAGTGAGATTTGTTTCAAATAGGGAAAAAGCTATGAACTTTTACCTACCCACAAAGTTCATCGAGTGGAGAACCACCTAAACCCGCAAAGTTCATCTAGATGAAGGATTTTTGTCCCCTCTACACGCGAAAAAATAGGTTGGTGGCGGTAGTGGAAAAGTTATGTAGTAGAAATATGGCGGGAAAATTTCTCATTTTACAGTCTCGTTATTTTAGTAATACTTCTATATTTAAATATAGGCATCATATTTAATAAATAGAGTTGAGAGTAATTTAGAACTTTTTTATTTTATTTTTGTGAAATCAAAATTATTAAAGAAACTTAATTAATATCCTCAATCACTATACACTAAATAGTTTTTCTTATATTTATTTTTAGATTAATGATTTTCATTATGTGTCAAAAAAAAATTAAATTATAGTGACTGATGATATGAAAGAGAAGAGAAAAAAGTAATATATTTTTCAATAAACTTCTGATCAATAATTTTTTATTTTTTTTATTTCCCAATTTGGTTTTTATAATTATGCCTCTGTATTTTTTTTTCCAGCTTTTCGGTCTTTGTAGTAAACTTTGTTTACATTGAAAACAATTGTCCTCACATAAAAAGAAACCTATATAATCTTAAAATAGATGAGTTATAATAAAAAAATATTGTAATTTTATTTTTTTATGAATTTTATATCTAATTTTAATTAACAAATATCATCTTTATTTAATAAATACTTATATGGGAAAATGTTTAAAAAGTTTTAAGTTTATTATACTTATAACATACTATTAGATAAAAACAAATATTAAAGCACCTATGTAGAATAGTAACATATATTAAATGAAACATTGTTTGAACACTCAACTTTAGAGAATTATAGATCAAAGTATATTATTAGATGATACATGATATATTTAAATAAAATTTAATTTGAGTCAAGTTAAATTTAGGAATGTGAAATGTTATTTAATATTCCATCCATTTCTTTTTTAGTGTTCTTTAATTATTATTTTTTGAAGAAACAAAAATTTGTAATAATTTTTTACTTTAATAAAATATTTGTAAGTTTCTTTTTATTTTACCCTCTTTTTTTTCATTTATGTATAACGTTAAATATATATTAT
>Ga0123340_1001039_pt1 | contig 21852 bp, 12 predicted proteins | sample SirMexnodulemix_FD_89961 | JGI IMG/M metagenome (GOLD analysis project Ga0123340, IMG submission 89961) | Root nodule microbial communities of legume samples collected from Mexico - Siratro Mexico nodule mix | ecosystem: Host-associated > Plants > Roots > Nodule | place: Mexico: Nepantla...
ATAAAATAATGTATGGAGGAATTCAATATATATAATAAATGAGCTAACAACATTCGTATTGATTAATTTATTAAAAACTATAATATTATAAATTAACTTTATTAAATTGGGATGGGAGAACTAACATGATTTCGCATGTTGATAATATCCTCCAAACGTGTAAAGCTATGGATTTGCATGACCAAGTTGTGAAGATTTTCAATCTTGGTTCTTATCTCTTGCGTTTGGAGAAATCGGCTGCGAAGGAGTTCTTGCATTAAGTTGAATTGACCTTCTCAAAGCTTAAATTTAGAACTAATCCTAAAGATATCTGGAAGGAGGATCACAGTCTTATAGCTCATTCTGTAGATAATGGTAACGGTGGGACGGATGTCACAATCAATGGTCATTCTGAAGTTAAGATAGGGTTGGAATCTTATGATTTTCTACTCTCTCTTTCAATACTTGAGGCTTAGATATATCAGGTTCTCCAGGAATTTAGAAAGTCCTAGGTGCTTGAACATAAGGTGGCCGAAGAAACACTTCAAGCACAAAAAACCCATCTTCAAAAGTTGTATCAACAACTGGAATATGAAAAAATGTATTGGTTGGTCAAAGTTCACCAGCAACTGCATCAGAAGTCTCATTTCGTGTGTAAGAGAAAGAAAGAAATATATACGTCGGGAGCTGGACAAGTTTGAAAAGATGAAGAAGGTAGCCAATGGTTTTGGCAAGACGCCCCATGGTTTTATAAAGAGCCACTTCGGCTTTAGAGTGGTAGACTAAATTAACAAATAATCTTCAAGATTGTGTCAGTTTGAGTTTTATCATATTTTCATTGCTTTAGCATTAAAGTGTATTCGCTATTACTATCTTGGGTATTTCGTTACACAAAACCAAGTGGACGCAAGACGCCTTTTTGATGAAATTCTGCCAAGGATGTGGTTTCGTGGAATGCTATAACTATTGGGTATGTTCAAGGTGGTCGGTTTGAAGAAGCATTGGCTTGTTTTAGTTGCATGCAGAAGGCTAACGTGTCACCAAATAAGAGTACAATGGTCAGTGTTCTTTCTACTTGTGGTCATTTGGGATCGTAGGAGTTGTTAAAATTCATTGGTTCTCTGGTTAGCGATCATGGGTTTGGTTCAAATATTCATTCGTTGATATGTATTGTAAGTATGGTGAAATTAATACGGCTCATGAGATGTATGATGGGATAAATGAAAAGGATTTGATTTCATAGCATACTATGATTGATGGGTATTCCTACTTGAGTTTGTATTCAAAGGCTCATGGCACCGTCACCCAAAGCCCAGGCTTTAAACATGGCACTGTCACCCAAAGCCCAGACTTTAAACCTGGCACCGTCATCCAAAGCCCAGGCTGTAAACCTAACGCTGTCACCCAAAGCCAGGGTGTTAAACCCGGCATTGTCACCCAAAGCCCAGGCTTTAAACCTGGCACTGTCACCCAAAACTTGGGCGTTAAACCCAACAATTTTGCTATTTTCACGCCCTATTCTCATGACACACCTCCAAAACAAAATTTCAAAAATTAAAAAGAAATATACATTCAATCCAACAAACAAGTTTTCTATTTATAACTACGTGATCCCTGATTTTTCATTATGAATGGAAATACGTAGGAGCAAGGTCAATCCTTGTCAGACTCAAAAAAATAAAACATATTTTCTTTGTTTTTTAACTTCATTTTTTTTCATTTTTGGGAAAAATAAACATTTTGAAAACCCACATTCATTCACTCATTTAATTAAAGGTACCATTTTAGGACGGGCATTGTAGGGTGCTAATACTTTCCCCATATGTAACCGACTTCCGGACCCTAATCCGGTTTTGCAGACCTTTTCCTTTCCTTTAATTTTTCTAAGGTTTTCCATAATAAACTATGGCGGCGACTCCTTTTTTTGAAAACCTTATTGTTTTCTCTAAGTCGTCCCCATCGTAACCTTGGTTGCGACAGACGACAAAGAGAAAAATAATATTAAATTTTCAAAAAAATAGGAGTTGTCACTATAGTTTTTATGGAAAACTATGAAAAAACTAAGGAAAAGAAAATGATCTGCAAAGCCAGATTAGGGTCCGGGAGTCAGTTATGTGTAGGAAAGAAATTAACAGCCTATAACGTCCACCCTAAGACAGTACCTTTAATTGAATGAGTAAAAAGGAATGTGGTTTGTTTGAAATGTTTATTTTTCCCAAAAATGGAAACAAAAGTGAAGTAAGAAAACAACAAAGAAAATATTTTTAATTTCTTGGGTCCAACAAAAAAATACATATTAATGAACGTGTTAACAAGCTGAATATTCAAACTAAGCCCATGATTTCTAACCCGAAAACCAATCAATTTTCCCAACTCCAATGATCCCTAAATGGCCACAAGTAGAAAGAAAATTGACCATTGTACTCTTATTTGGTGACACGTTAGCCTTCTGCATGCGGCTAAAGCAAGCCAAGACTTCTTCAAAGCAACCACCTTGAACATACCCAACAATCATGGCGTTCCACGAAACCACATCCTTGGCGGAATTTCATCAAAAAAATGTCTTGTGTCCACTTATTTTGTTTGACGAAATACCCAAGATGATAATAACAAATACACTTTAATGCTAAAGCAATGAAAATATGATAAAACTCAAACTCACACAACCTTGAAGATTATTTGTCAATTTAATCTACCACTCTAAAGTCGAAGTGACTCTTTATAATATCATGGGGCGTTTTGCCAAAACCATTAGCTACCTTCTTCATCTTTTGAAACTTGTCCAGCTCCCGACGTATTTGTTTCTTTCTTTCTCTTACAGCACGAGATGAGACCTTTGATACAGCTACTGGTGAGCTTTGACCAGCCAATACATTTTTTCAAATTCCAATTGTTGATACAACTTTTTAAGATGGGTTTTTTATGGTTTAAGTGTTTCTTCGGCCACCTTATATTCAAGCTCCCAAAACTTTCTAAACTCCTAGAGAACTTGATTTACCTCAGCCTGTATTGAAAGAGAGAGTAGAAAATCATAAGATTCCAACCCTGTCTTAACTTCGGAATGGCCATCATTGACTATGACATCCATCCCACCATTACCATTATCTACAGAATGAGCTATAAGACTGCGATGCTCCTTCCAGATATCTTCAGGATTAGTTCTAAATTTAAGCTTAGAGAGGGTCAATTCAACTTGGCGCAACAACTCCTTTATAGACAATTTCTCCAAACAACGCAAAAGACAAGAGCCAAGATTGAAAATCTTCATAACTTGGTCACGCAAATGTGTAGCTTTACACGTTTGGAGAATATTATCAACATGCGAAATCATGTTAGTCCTCCATCACAGTGTTGACAGTGTATCCAACACAATAGCTTCTTCAATTGTACCAGCCAATAAACATTGGAGAGCACATCCAATATGAGCAACATGGCCACAAATTCCCTTTCCAGTATTTGGGTGTAACAGAGGTGCATGGGCGAGGCATGGCTTGCAAGGAGGTGTCGGCTAGAAGGTCCATGGCGGGAGCAAGGTGGGCTTTGGCTCGCAGAGGCGAAGTGGGGGGTGTTTGGTAGCTTTGGCTTGCGGGTGCAATGGAAGCATGGTGGCATAGTATAGAGAGGTTCATGGCAGCACGGTGCCTTTGTTGAGGGTATGGTTTTTCGTGGTTGTGGAGGCATGGTAAGTGGTGGTATTTGGACACGACGGTCGTAGCGGCAGCAACCACTGGCTTTGGTGTCGTGATCTTTGTGGGGTATTGGTGAAGAGTTAGGTGAAGATGATTGCTTGTTGGTTATAGGTGAACATTTATTTCATTATCAAACCAAGATCTAGCTAGCTAGATGTTTAGTAAAATACAAAATTAATGAATTTAAAATAAGAAATTAAACATCCTCTAGGATGTGTGTAAGTGAATGTTGTACCAATATATGTTTGTCATACATATTAGTTCTTTTTCCATCCTAGTGTGATCATAAAAAAAATCACATTTTATTTTGCTTTCAAGATCTTGTGTGAATGATTAATTGTTTACAATTGAATAACTTTGAACCAAGAATTTTTTACAACATCAAAATATTTTGACCTAAAGAAATGAAAGTAAAGAACTTTAGACAAGATAACATGAATGATGCACTATTAATAATCAACTAATCATGACATACCTTTTTAAATTGTGATATTTAACTTAACATCTCAATGTCATCGACCTCACTTCTTATCTTTGTAAAAAAATAATCATGCTCTTCCATGAAAAAGAAGAAACAAGGTTGAAAGAACAACTTTAGACTGCTCATGAAGAAACTTCGGCTTACAGCACTTTACCTGTACATAACATGTACAAAGAATTATTATGTATACAATGTAACAACAAGGATAATTCACATAAAAACGCATAATAACTTAGTTTTGATTACCTTTTCTTGGACTATAACAACCTTAAGTTTTGCTTCTTTTACTTTATATTAAGTTCATATTAAGTTGTCAGTTTTCTTTGTGAATATAATTCCTCGATCTCTTTGAACATATTAAGCAAGTTTATAACGAGTTTAAATGATATTGAAAAATAAAAGTAAAACAAAAAAAACAAAAAAGAAAAGAATTAAGTGCTGAGAATAATAATAAAAAAAGTGTCTCCAAACTAATATCCAAAATATTCATATAGTATAATAGTTTTAGACAAAACATTCTCATAACACCACTTATAAAATAAACTATAAATACTATATCTTTTCAAAGCATTAAATGATGTGTATTAGTATATAAATATTGTCTACGCCTTTGTGTTAGTTCAAATAATAAGAATAGAAGGATATATATATATATATATATTTCTTAAATAAATACATAATAACGCATGATTTTCATTGTGTAAATCATATAATCTCCATAAATTTTTAAAGAGAAAGTCAAATCTTTAGTTATTCAAAAATTTTAAATTAAACTGAGTATCGTATTATACATATATAAGTATCTATTGCTTATGTTAACCAATTTCCTGACAAAATGGGAGTAGTATACCCAAAACTACATTAGACGGAGGAAGGGATTAAATTAATGTATAATAAAATATAATATACACAGAGATATAATAACTAATATTTTCTTTTAGGAAAAAGGGTCTTGGAAAGCCCTTTTATTCAAGTTGAACGCAAAAGTCACAAAAGGCCACATATAATATACTATATACATTCTAATAGGGATGTTTTGTCTATCCTTTCCTGTAAGTCTTAAGATATTCTATATATATAAATATGAATATTTATTGTAGGGATATAACTAACATATCATTTAGTGCAGAGAGTTTTTGAAACATTTTATATATATATATATATAGAGAGAGAGAGAGAGAGAGAGAGAGAGAAGTGAACTGCATTAGATGTATTTTATTTTATTGTACACCGTGATAAAGATGATTGGATGAATTCCCATGTATTAACATTTTGAAAAATAGATTCTTTTTACGCATTACCGGATAACTTTATATATATATATATATATATATATATATATTTTCAGGCTAAAGGGATTCCCTGCATTAGTATTAGTTCAGTAACAAGTGAATTTGTAGGACCAATACAATGATGGTATCAAAACTTTGTTTTTTTTTATTATAACCAATACTTATGTTAGGCCATTGAGATCAGAAGAAGGGTTGAAAGAGTGAAAGAGTGAAAGAGAAAGAGAGAGAAAAAAGAAAAAAAAAATCAAAGAATATTTAAATCACCAAAAGGAGATGAATTTATCTGCTTATCAAGAAAGAACAGAGATGGAGAAAAAAAGAGATTTGATTGTGTGTCAGGCCAACTTTCTTATGCACTGTTAGAGCAAAATCACTTATCCAAGTCCTTGTTTTTGAACAAGTATATTGGTATGACCCAGACAACATAAACAATTGTAGAAACCTATGTATAGTTTAACATGTCATGACATGAATCTAAGAAATAAACAAATTGTGTAGATTGTTATCACGAAAACACAAATATATGTAAATTGTCATCACACAAATTAAATGTGATAGGCGTAAGGATACGGATTTTTATGAATAAGGATACGGGGTTGTATGGCTATAATTAAGAGATTTTAAAATAATTAAAGAATAAATATTTTCTTATTTTTGTATTATAATACTAAAAGAAATAAGCTATTTAGAGACCAATTTTTAGCTACCAAATAAAATAGTTGTTAATTGTGATCAAAATAGTTACCAAATTAAATTTTGGTTGTTAAATAACTACAAAATTTGAATTTAGTGACCGATTAAGTCAATATAATTGGTATCTAACATTAGCTACCAAAGTTATAGTGACCTATACCATTAGATTCTAAATTGGTATCTAATTAAGTTAGAGACTAATTTAGAATCTAATGGTGTAGGTCACTAAAACCTTGGTGGCTAATGTTAGATACCAATTATCTTGACTTAATTGGTTACTAAATTCAATCATTACTTCTATTTTATACTTATTTAGCAACCAAAATCTAATTTGGTGGCTATTTTGATCACAATTAGCAACCATTTTATTTGGTAGCTAAAAATTGGTCTCTAAATAGCATTTTTCTTGTAGTGTAAGTTTATGTTAGATATATCTCATGTAAACAGAATATGTAATATATAGATAATTTATTATATATATAATCGGGTATAAATTTAATTTAAATTAATTTTGTAAAATTGAGTAATATTTAAAATTAATTTTTTCAGAAGGTATCACAATCTATGAATTATTTGAATCTTATTTTAGTGAAACACGAAAACTAAAATTTTCATGACGTAAATAAGAGAGACATTAAATTTCAATATAATTAGTATTTCATAGTCGTCTTTTTTTCGTTTAACTAATTAGATGTGGATTTGAACATCCATTAGAAAGTGATGTATTTTAAATATTCCTAAGTAACTCAATTAATTCTTGGCTATATGTTTTACATCTTTGGTCTTAAACTAGATATTATGTCTTACATCTTTTGTCGTAAACTAGATATTAGCTCAATTAGTTTTCATTTAATACTACTTGCAATTTGATTCTTTTTAATTAAAAGATCTATTATTAGAAATATGTAGAATAATCTAAAACAATTGTTCATAATAAGTAGTTCTGTTTCTCAGCAATTTAAAATATTAAACCAATAAACTAGGTATAAAATTTTGATAGGAAGGCAAGACAATCTTATAAAACAGTGCATCAACAAGCTGAGATAAGGAATATTAACCAGCTTGCAACAACATACAAGTTTCTTTAAAAAGCATAAACAAATAACAAACACCGCCAAATTGAATTTAAGCCAAGATAAAAAGAAAAATCTGGTGAAATTTCACAGTATATATCATCAGTAATTAATATTTCGTTTCTTAAATACTTTAAGACAACCATCACCTCGAATCTTCTTCTGAAACCATGATACAGGATCATTTTGATACTGCACAACATAAAACACAGGAAAATAGTTAGTGAAAATCTAAGAGTGGAGGAATATGTGACATGACATGTATCTTTCCTATTTTACATACCTCCATGTTTGCTTTTGCTTTGAGGCTCCATTGTCCACAGATGGGAGATCACCAATGTTGTCTTTAACAGTTATTGTACGTAATGGAGCACTGCTTGCAGTACTACGGACAACATTATACTCAACATTTTCGTAATTTAAGACTATGTCTAATTATCAATTAACTTGATCAAGTTTCACTTAGTAGACTAATATTGTCAATATATAAGAGTATTGTTTGGACCTTAAAATCACCTAGCTAAAATAACCTGGGTATTATTTGGACACACAATTACTATTAGCTAAAAAATCAAGTATTATTTAGAACATAACCACTACTGGCAAAAAGCTCCGAGTATTGTCGGAACACAATTACTCTAGACTAAATCACTAAGTATTATTTAAAATATAGTCACTTATTGTTAAACAAATGATGTTTACAAAGAAAGTGATCCAAAAGATTCACATTGCTAACTAGAGATGTTACATCTTACAATGAATATAAAGGTTATATACTTTCCTAGATGGTTGTGTCTTGTTGTGAGTTGGGGTTGGGAATGAGGTGGGTTTTTTTTTTTTCTTTTGCAAATGAATTTTTTTTGTAGTACCTTTGTGGTACTAAATGCATTGTTGTTGTTTATGGCAATGACTAATGACTTGTATATAGGTTAAGGCTACCTCATTACCTCCATTTATTATATTCTTTGTTGCTGATAAAAAAAAATGGTTGTAGAAAACAAACAGTGTTCTCTTATAACCCTTAGCACATAAAAAGATTTATGGCTTGAATTGACAATGTTTTCTAGTTCTCTTTGTCATCTTCAACTTGAGAGATTTTTTTCATATAGAGCTTTGAAGAAAGTTATTGTTGCAAATTCTTTCTACTTATTGAGAAGCTTCAACTCGGGTTCTTATCTTCAAGCTTAAGTTTGATAACACAAAAAAGTAAAGATGCATTAAATGTGCTCCATGTAATGTTTATGATTATCTTTTTTCTAAGCAATATCCAGATTGTTGGCATGACATATTAGACCTAGGTCAGAGTGCTCTTACCGAAACTAAAGTAACACAAGATACTGCACAAGGTAGATAACCTTTCGAGAATTGATAGTTGTTGCATAGAGATTTTCAACCTGTTTTTCAAAAGATCATTAATGTAGATGTGAGTTTTATAAAATCTTCTTAATAGATACAAATCAAAAACATTTTCTAGAACACATGTAAAATATTTCGTGAAGTATGAATTTTTATCAAGAATTTTTCCATATGTACATCATTTTTAAACTCTTCAAACTCATCTTTGATTGGCATATTTTTTCCAACACAACCTAAACTCACTATACTAATATTCAAGATCCTTTACAAGTCTTATTACTTCAAATAAAGACCATCCATCTCTATCGAGTTTTGCACTTCATCAACGTCTTCATCCCAATATATTAAATGAGGTTCTTTAACAAAATTCCTTATAATGAATTACAATTATAAAATACACCAGAGTCATAAAAAATAATTAAATTATTTATTTATTATTATTATTATTATTATTATTTATAAACTCCATTTTAAAACAAAAAAATAAGCGGTACTGGAATAGGTTATTGGTCCACATTAACTTTTATCCAAAAGAAGGTAATCTATTTTTGTTTTTCGTAGGACTCACTCAACCCTAGGTTCTACTAACTCCAATTCAAATACACTTCCCAAGCATTATGAAAACGATACACCATCCTCAAAAGCAAACAACACCAAAGAAATGCAAATTAAAAAAATATAACTTTACCTCAATCCAACACAAAATTACATTGATACACAAAAGGATTCTTCTTTTGCTCAACTTATGCAACACAATGTTTCTCTAAAATCTTCTTTCTTCCAACTCCATTATCGTATAATACACATTTTTCTCTCTTTAGAATACATTGACTCTGTCGTATTTTTGTTTAAATTTTATAACATTATTACTTCAAAATGTATTTAACATACTTCATTTAACTACAATTATTTACTTTAACACTGCCACATCACTCACTATCGCCACATCACAACTTCATTATGTGCATATAACGATAACATTAACGTATCTCATTAAAATCTAAACAGAATTTAACAGATATATACTTATTCCATGAAGAACACTTTTTCCTTATTCTACTAAAACAAAATTCTGTGATACCTGTTGTACCAAAATCAAATTTTACCCAACAAAATCATTTGGTGGTTCTCCAGTTTATATACCATAGACTATGGATTGATTCATTTTACTGAATACAAATGTTGAGATATTTTTATTCAAGTCCATGCATATTTTTAATTTTAAATATGAATAATAACCAACGAAACTACTAATATTTAAAATAGATAAAGTAAAAAAAAAATTATTATTAAGGTATTATATTATCTAATATTTCAAAATTTTCTTATCACATGTGTCGTGTTTACTGTAATAATCACATTTGAATCATATGTAAAATAAATGAGTTTAATTTTAGTCTTGCAATTTTTTTTTGTCTTTTTTAAAATTGAAAAATTACTACTTTTAATCTCTAAACTATAAATAAAAGTTCATTTTGACGTTTTTGTTAGGTTCTTTTACCGTTAATCTTCATTTGTTTTCTATATTTGATACTGTTAATAAAGTAGTTAAGATTTTATGTTTAGATGATTTGAGAGCTATTTATCAATTCTGCATACTTCTACGCAGTTTGTTTCTATTTTTCATACTTTGGTATGATATTTTTCTTCATGAGTTTGTGTTTCTTCTTTCATGTTAGAAGGTGTTTTCTTTGGCATAATTTGTCTTATTTACAACATTGTTGATGCATTTTACGGGACTTTAATGTTGTGCTTTTTACTAAGGAGTCCAAAGTTGACAATCCTCGTAATCAGGTTTCTACTAACAAGTTTGGAAGGTTGGTTCATACCAACAACCTCTTATCTCTTTCTTTTTCTATATCCGTTTATACTTGAACTAATGGTAGATTGGGTGGATAGGAAACTTGACAGAATATTTGTCAATTTTTATTGTCTTGATCTTTGTAAAGCTTGCAATTATCTGTTCTTCATAGGAGCAATTTTGATCACTATCCTCTTTTACTTAGTATGTCTAATGATGTTGTTGCAAAATCCTCTTCTTTTAGATTTTTTTCATATATGATTACAACATGATGGTTTACTCCCTTTGGTTCATGGTTTGGTTAGGTGGTTGGTTGTCACATGTTGGTGCTTCAAAAGAAATTGCAACGTCTTAAGCTAACGCTTAAAGATTGGAATAAGAATGTCTTTAGCAACATTTACAAAAGTATGGAAGATTCATCCAAAAAAAAAAAAATTGAATGCCATTCAACTTGATATTGCTTATTATTTTCCTTCTTGTGATATTTCCAATATTTTAGCGCAAGAGAAGTCTATTTCAGAAGCTTTAAATAAATCTCTTGACTGTCAGTCTATCTTTTGAAAAGAAAAGACACATATGAATTGGTTTTCTGATGGTGTGGTGAGATTTTATTAGTATTCATAGACTTTTGATTGGGGATTTTATTTCTAATGATCATGATTTGATTTCTCTATTCTTTGTTTCTGAAAATATCTTTATGCTAAAAATTCATATCTTATGTCTCCATATCAGATTTCTACTGTGACTTCTAATTATATTCCTCACATCATTAGTCAATCTAGTAATGATTTGTTGACTGAAATCCCTGATTATTTAGGGATTAAGTCAGTTGTCTTTGCTCTTAATATGGATAGTGCTCCTGGTCTATATGATTTTGGGGGATCTTTTCTATCATAGTTGTTAGGATATTATATTGTTGATCTTTGTGTTATGGTTATGCAGATTTTTGTACAAAGTTGGATACTCCCTAGAATAGATTCTAATATTATTTCTCTCATTCCTAGAGTCCAAGGTGTCATTGTTATCAAGGACTTTAGGCACATTGTCATTGTCAACTTTAGGTTTAAGGTTATTTAAAAAATTCTAGTTGATAGGCTTGGAATTGTTTGCAACAAGGTGATTTTTCATGACCAAAATGACTTCATTAGAGGGTACCGAATTAAGGATATATGTATTGCTTCTAAGACTATTAATATGTTATATAAAAAGACTAATGGTGGTGATGTTGTTATTAAGATTGATATTATTAAAGCTTTTGACACCATTTATTGGGATTTTCTACTATATGTTTTTCCCCGCTTGTATCAATTAGATTCATGATATCTTGAAATCTAGTTTTCTTTCAATCAGGATCAATTGTAATATGGTTGGTTATTTTAATTGTGGGAGGGGTGTTAATCAAGGGGATCTATTTGTCGCCCCTACTTTTCTATTTACCTGAAGAAGTGTCTAATAGAGGGATTTTTCAGTTAGCTTCTTCTCATAAGATTCTTCCTATGATTGGTTCTAAGGGAACGAATTTTCCTACTCATATCCTTTATGTGGATGACATTTTTGTTTTCTGCAAGGCCACTAGAAAATCTTTGACCAACCTTATAAAGTTCTTACATGTTTATGGTATTATCTCAGATCAATTGATGAACTCTTCTAAATATCTCTTTTTCACTATCGATAATTTATCTCCTTTAATAATAATATTCACATTATTCTTGGTTGTCAAAGAGACATTATTCCTTTTAATTATGTGGTTTTCCCTATCTATTTTTGTTCTCTTAAGATATGGTTTTTCAACCTATAGCTGATAGGGTCAAGAGTCACCTTACTTCTTGAAAAGTTAAGTGCCTTAATATGATGGGACATGTTCAACTAGTTAACTCTGTTATCTCTAGTATTATATCCTATAGTTTTCATATTTACAAATTATATATAAATTTGTTAAAAGAGGTGTGTAAATAGCTCAAGAATTTTATTTGAGCTAGTGATGGTTATAAAGCTGACCTTGTTACTATGAGTTGGAAGTTGGTTTGTGCTCCTAAGCATAATGGGAGTTTGCAAGTTTTGGATTTGAAAACCAACAATAAAGCTACCTTCCTAGGCTTGCTTGGGATTTTGCATACAATTATCTTTCTTAGGTTGGTCTTATGCATGATTGTTTCCTATAGTCTAAATATGTTAAGATTCTTACCCATCAATCTTCTTCTATTTATCCATGATCAGTCATTTATATATTATTTTGGCTAATACTTTATGGACAAGTGGTTAAGGCCATAAAGTAAATTTCTAGAATGATCTTTGGTGTTTTTCCAAATGCATTTCTCTTTTGGTGGGTATAACTCCTCAGGAAAGGATTACTCTTACATCTAATGTGGCTGAGAGTTGGATTGGTTCCTCTTGAAGTTTGTCTTAGAATATGTTGTAGCATACTCGACTTCAGAATTTACACCATTTGGCTATTGCTAATATTCCGGGTAGCCCAATTTGAAAACTTGAGGATAGTGATATTCTTAATTAGAAGACTGTCAGAACTTTCTTCTCTACCCATCCCACTTGTGACTGGAGTAAAATCATTTAGTCTAATTCTATTCTCCCTGCTAAGACTTTGGTGTTTTGGAAGCTTCAACATAGGCGTTTGTGTTTGCCTGCTGATTTAGATGCTCATAAAGGAGGTGTTTCTCTTTGTTCTATATGCTTTTTGTGCAGGTTACACCTTTAGGATATTAATTATCTATTTTTAATTGTTCTGTTGTTTCCTTTATATGGACTTGCCTTCGAAATATTTTTCCTAATCTTATGGGTTTATCTTTTGTTGGCTTTATTACTTTCATCAAAGTTTGTTCTAGTCCTTGTTTGGTTAAGCTTTCGAACTTTACCTTTTTCTTATTGATGATTTGGAGGATGAGAAATTTTACCAGATTTCAACAGACTATTAGTACGAATATTTCTTTACATGTTATTAAGTATTGTATTCGGACTTCTGGTAACACTTCCAAAAAGCGTATGGTTAACCAAATCTCAGATTTTTATACTTTAAAATAGTTTGGTATTAACACTGGAACTAAAAAGATCCGGTCTCCTGTGCAATTTTGTTTTTTTTTTTTTTTTTTTGCGCTTTCTTGAAGTTGGTTGGGATAAAAGTCAACTCTGTTGGAGCTTCTAAATGTGCTCTTAGTTTTGCAGCTTGTGGAGGTATTTTCAAGGGCAATAGTGGAGAATATGTGAGTAGTTGTTATGCTTTCTTAGGTATTCAACATTTTTTATATTAAAGTCAGGGTGTCATTTTATTGAATATACTCAATCGAAGGGTTTTAAAAAGCTTTGGTTGGAGTGTGACTTTTTTTGCTTTGTCAAGTTTTTGTTTCAACTCATATTCTTCTTTGGATCCTTAAAGGTAGATGATGCAAGTGTCTACAAATATGTGATACTTTGGATTGTAGACTGACTCATGTCTTTAGGGAGAGTAATAGTTGTTTTGATAGATTGACTAATTTAAGTATAGAAAATAGGATTGAGTTTGACTGGTATTCTACTTTACCTTATTGTATTAAACTCGACTTTTACCATAATAGATTCCAACTTCCTTTATTTCTTTTAGAGAGTTTGAATTCCAACTTCCTTTATTTCTTTTAGAGAGTTTGTTTCTTTTTTAACGGGTTTGGTACGAGTCCTCCATACTTTTTGTTGTTTATTCTTTTTGTTTTATTTTGATAATACTTTTTCATGTAATGACAGATGATTAATGAGTTTTGAGGTATTAATTTATCTGAGATATCAAATGATGTCTAACATGAGTTTTAATTTGAAAAAAAAAATACTTTAGAAAAGGAGAAAGGTGAGGAAAATAAAAAAATATTGATTTTTTTAACAAGAAACAAGATTAGAAATGGTGGAGAGGAATATATGTTACATAGTTGGAGATACGGAGGTAGGTTGTCCACATGTAAGCAAGGGGTTATTATGTTTTTGGAACAGAAAGGTGTTTAGTTGTACATCGTCATTTTCGTCGGATGGTGGCTGCACGGAAAGGTTGCGAACACTTATGGTGATTGTAAATGCATACTCATCAAGAAATTGTGAGGAACTTGTACTATCAATATAACAATAACGATTTCAAACTTTTCTAAAAGTACATGCGGGAACTATAACCAATATTTACTCATTAGGAAATACTAAACAATTATTTCAAATTGTTCAAGGATCTTTTAATAAGGACAAACAAATTATAACTTCCACATTTTAGAAAAACTAAAATATATTTAAAAATTTAAAAATTATGTTACCATACCATATACATTTCAATTCAAATTTTAAATTATACATATGATTATTATTACCCAAAAATACTAATGAATAATTTAACAGTACATAGTTTCCAATAGGAACCAGCTCTAAGGTCTAATTCATTGATATAAAATCCTTTATCATTCTCATAAAAGAGCCGACATCCACTAAAAAAGGGACAAATATTGAAAGACAACAAAAAAAAATGGGAGAGCAAATATCTCAAGGCTCGTAGTTTACTGTCATAATCGTAACATGTTCCAAACTTCAACCAGGAATCTATATCTTCATATGCCTTCCGAGAAAGTAACAAGACTCACTGTCCATGCAATCTATTCTGTTAAACATCCACTGAAATCTGAATTGAGAAATACCCACCCTAATGTCTCCCTTTTAACTGTCAGAAAAGCAACAAAGTGTCTAGCCTAATTTGTCTCCTCCGTAACAGCACTGGTTTCTTCCATGCTGCTCTCACGTGTGTTTACAGCATTTGCAACTAAATCATCATTGCTCCTATTTATTTCCATTGAAGCACCCATTTCTGACACGTTCTCCCCATTGTCAGTATGACCATCAGTAGGACTAGTACCTTCCACTTTTTCAACAACATTCTCAGCAGCTGGGGAAGCATTTGCTAATTTAACATCAGTGTCATGTACTGCATGCATTTTATCAGAATCCACATTCATGTCATGACTGGGGCTAGAAGTAGACTGGTCTTGCACAATGTCTACTTGCTGGTCAGCAGTTCCATCATGTGATGACTCAACTGCTACAGCTAGAGCATTTCCATCCTCTACTGAGTGAGGTACAACTTTAGAACTCTCTATATCCTGTACACCAGTTTCATCGGCCTTGGTTTCATTGGCCTCAGCATGAGCATTGTTTGCTTCAATTTCTTTTTGCTGCTGTGCTTTTAATCTGCATTGGTTCATGGCATTTTGCATCTTCTCCAGCTCTTCAATTAGACTCCCGTACCTGTTTTGCAAAGTTTTTTCGAGTTCCTTTTGCTTCTGTACTTCACTCCACAAATTGTTTATCCTATGCGATGCTGCTAATTGCTCCTGCTTTTGCAAAGCTTTAAAGCATTCTAATTCGGTAGCAGCTATATCCATCTGCTTGAAAGTGGCCTCAATTTGCGGCCAGATACCTTTCTTTGCTCTCATCTGAAAAATGCAATACCCATATATTCAAGAGTGAGTATGCAAACACTCAGGCAAGATGTATCTAGAATTACATAAAAGAAAAACATTTATTTTGTCCAATAGCAAAACCAAAGCACAGAATCCTGCTTTCTTCGTGTTCTCTCCCATTTCCCACCATTTCAAACATAGGAGTATTCCACTAACGAGTTGATTTCCAACTATCGTTATGAAACAACATTTTTCAGTTTGGTGGGCAAAACACAAATGTGCAATTAAAAAACTATTTTCAGAGGGCATTAAAACCATAAAGATTCTCAAAAATTGGTGATATACAAGCTTCGAAAGCAACATGCAAGACTACATGCTTAGCAACTCAGTAAGAAACAGAAACGTAGCATCACATACCTCGTAGCCTTGTGTGATAACAGTCACCTTCTTCTCAAGCCGTACCATCTTCTCCTTGTCATCATCGAATTTGTTTCTCACATTCTCAAATTCATTCTGCAAAGCTGCTAGCTTTTCCATGTTCCCAGCAACACTGGAGAGACCATACGCATTACGGGTAGGAAAGTACGTAAGATCATTGAGGCAGGTCCGATGTGCTTCAATAAATTCATCAAGGGGCTCATTTTCATGTCCCATTGCTGCACAAAGATACTGGACTTCTTCCTTTATCAACTTATCAGCCTACCATTAATAAACAGAAAGTGAAATAAATATTATCTCCAATGATATCATAATCATAATTAACGAGGAGCAGGAAAATTAACAGCTCATTAGATATATCCAATGTTTTATCAAATTAAACACAATATGTATTACATTATAAATTAATCGTACTGCCAATTGTGGTAAAATGGGCAGAACTTGGACAATTACATATGACTCAATGAATCTGACAAGATCTGAAAACATGAACAAAAATTCAGACAAAAACGCATTCAATCCAACTTAATTAAAGGAAGGATTGTAACAAAATGTGAGCATTTGAGATCCAATTCACAAGCTCTGTTCATAAAAAAATGACATTGAAGAATAAAAAAAGAATCAATTTACACAATTTTGTGAATATAATATATATAACAATCATGTGGAATTGTGAGTTTCAAAATATCCATCGAGATTTCATAGTATTACGTTTTCAAATACCATGCCTTCCTTTAAATCCTTACCAACTCAGTAATAATTATCATAATAAGAACTAAGACTTATGAATTGATCAAAATGAAAATTAAAAAGTGATGGAACATTTACAGATCCAAATTATTTCTATTTCTTCAGTCAGTGCAATACTTTGGGAGGTTTATCATGGAAGGGGAAACACAATTAAAAAAAATTAGTAAAAATATAAAGTTATTATAGTCTCTGAATCATAATTAAAAAGGAGGTATTTCCAACTCAGAAGTCTTGTATGTAATAAAAAGAGTGAGTTGACCAAGTTACTTCCTATCAACTGAAGAAAATGAGATGTTATCAAAAAGAGAGAGAAAAAAGAAACAAGACATACATCTTTCATTTCATCTTCCTCAAAATCTTCTATCACAGGGACAGCAGACACATCTGCTGAACGTTTGACTCCTCTCTTTTTCTCCTTACTAACTTTATCATCAAGCGGATACTTAGCATTGTCATGCTCCAGTAAGGTAAGAAGCTCCTTTCTAATCATCTCATCAGCTTGCTCAATAGAGGTTGGTGGAACAAAGGAACTCTTGTCCCCATCAGTTCTCATCAAGGAATTTCTTATAAGCTCCAATGATGCAGCAGGGGGCCTAGGAAGTTCCCGTTGAAGGACTTTTGATCGTTTTCTAAGTAGTGCCTGCTGCCTTGCCTCCTCTTCTGCTTTTTCTCTAGCTATTCTGTCAGACATATCCTCTTCAATCTTCTCCTCAGGCTCTTCCGCATCTTCTGTAACTGGTTCCATCACTATTTGGTACTCATTCTTGGGCTGCGGAAGGCTTCCTAAACCAGAACGCAGACTTCTTCTCATATCAGCCTGTCTCTGCAGGTCACGTTTACTGCTGTCATGCATATTCATGTCCTCATTAATACGTAGCTCATCCCTCAGAGGAGTTCCCTTTGGTGTCATGCTAAAAGAATAACCATCTCTTGTTGGTGTCATACCAATCCTTGGAGTGAGGCCTGCACCTCCTGGAGTTGCAGAAGGAGTCAGCATTGGATTTGGAGTCTGAATCTCCTTTTTCTTAGGAGTGACACCAGAGAAATCTGAAGGATGCAACTCCGGATTCTCCCCTCCCAACAATGGTGTTTGAGACTCCCTCAACCTGGCAAGATTTTCAGCTTCCATCATAATAGCATCTCCTTTACCAGCTGGTGTTCTCTGAGGGGTTCGCAAAGGAGTCACTCCTTGACCAGGTGTCTGAGCATAATTAGCCAGAAGAGCACGTGTAGCACCACTACCTTCAGCAAGTTCCTGACTCCCTGCAAGGTCACTGGCATAACCCAACTTAGCAATTTCATCCAATTCCTGATCAGATATCTGGGGTGGTGGAAGCATCAATTTTGACCTCTTTCTTACTGTTTCTGGATCATTCAATTTGTTGGCATGCAATATGGCAGAAGGGGCATCTTGCCTTTGCGCAATTTTATTTTTTGCAATGTCCTGCTTTCTTAATTGTGCCTCAATATCAACCCTCCTTTTCCCTTCAAGTTCTTCAATTGTAGTAGGGAACTTGGGCTGTTCCACTGGTCTATCTTCATCTGCAACATCAAAAAACCCTGGAGGAGGCCTTTTCTCAAATGGAATTTCTGCATTGTAGTCTATTCCTTTCCTTTTTCTCTTCCGCTGCCTGATATCAATTCCAGCAGCCTTCAATTCTCTCTTCTTTTGCAAGGAAGCAAGCCTCCTCGCTTCCTCAAGCTGTTTCTCCCTAGCTTTCCTTTTCGCTTTCTTTCCCTTTGTGTTGGCCAATCGAGCTCGTGCTTCAGAAAGCATCTCCTTTTCATCTTCATCCATATCAACAGGATCAGGCCGTGCCGGTTTTGACTCAGGGTTTGGATCAATCTCCCCAGGGCGCAATTTTCGAGGATCATCACCAGGCTCATAGTTCTCATCTTTTACACAGGCTGCATCAAGGAGCTTCTCATACCGCTCAAGACACTGGGAAGGTGTACGACCTACAATTGGAGCAATCGTTCTCCACTGAGTGGGCATGAGCTTAGCAAGATGAAGTAACTTCTCATCCTCTTCTCTCGTCCTCTCAGTCTGCACACAAAAGCATCAAATTGAGAAAACCACTCCTTATTAGCAAAAAGCTAGATATTAAAAACTAAAATGTGGAAGACAAAAGCTGCAGATGAAAAAAATCAATTAAAAAGAGGTTGTAATTACTAACATAATGGAAAATTAGTAGGATGTAGGTTTCACCACATATAAGAAAGCCTACCAATGAGCACACTATTACGACATACTACCCATTTTGTAAAGACTAACAAAAAAGCATAAACTTGAATAAAACTTCTCCCTCAACTTAGGGTATAATATAAAACAAAGAAACAGAAAATTGAGAAGAGAGGTACCTTTTTTATGGAGGGATCAAGCCACTCGTACCAGCGAGCTTTGCATTGCTTTGCAGATTTGCGAACAAGGAGCGAAGAGATTCGAGCCCACTGGTTCTTTCCATATTTCATGACAGCCGCTTTCAGGATTTCATCTTCGGTGTTTTTCCAAACACCGCCCTTTATCATAATCCTCATCTTTGCTTCAACTACACAGAATATAATCTATGAGAATAATTTGTACACTACAGATTATGCAAATCTAGAATCTGTAACATTCATAAAGACAACACAATAAACCCTAAATCCAAGAAATCAATGAAATCAGATAACGAAATAAACAACGAAACACAAAATAACGAATGAAAAACTAAACCTAAACCGCAGAAATGAGAAACGAACCTGGTATGAACCACTTGGTTCAGACAGCGTTCTCCGCGAGCGAGAGAGAGAAGAGTGAGAGAGCTAGTGTAAGAGCGTGAGCCAGGGTTGTCACCTGAGAGATAATAGATTTTCAAATTCACTATTTTTTTTAATGAATTTCAAATTCTAACATTTTAATTTTTGAAATACCTTGTTAAAATACCTTATTTGTTTTATACATGATATTGTGGGTGATTTTTGCGATCATATAAAAAAAAAAAAAAAGCATGCTCAAGTATTTGATTTTTATTTTTTTCCAAGGATATTAGTATATAAAAAGAGTAAATTGAAATATATATTCAATAGAAAAAAAATTTAAAAATTGAAAAATTATATTTTATTTAAAAATAAATTTATGATACTTTATTATACAACATGGTTGAATTTACATAATTTTATATGTAATTAGGATTAAGAAAAAATAACATTAAACAATTTATTTTTTCAACAATATTGTCTATCATTTAAAAATAGATTATAAATATTAAAGAATAACTTTCAAAACATTATTATTATGATAAATAAAATATTACACCCCTAATACAGGAAAACATCATCTTACATAATACATCTCACTTTATTAATATCTTCTACTTAACTTGTTTTTTTTTTCAAAATTGTAAGTTAATTTTAAATTAATTAGAAATATAAATATTTATATGAATACAATATTATTTAAGAAAACAGAGAATATATTAAATTTTGAAATTAAAGATTATAGTTAAAGTATAACTGAAAAGTTTAATATTTCGGTTATAAATAGTCCATATTCAATTTGGTTTTTCAAGTTTTATTTTGTTTAGTGTGATTTGAATGTTATTTAAAATAACTTAATGTTGTTCTTTTCTTTTTATTATATTATTTTTAGTGTTGTTTAGTGGATAATGGCTTGATAAACAAAGTTAAATACATAAAAATTTATTTAAAATATCTCTGTAGTGGCAGAATTATTAGATGATATATATTATTTTCATATAGTTGTCTTCTATTGTTATGTTGGGTTGAAGAGTTTCTTTTACTACTCATCAATGTTTAAGTACTAATCTTTCTCATCTTGTGGTGTATAATGGATGGAGGTTGTAGAACTATGTAACTCTTTTCTTAGTGATGAAAATTGGAGTTCCTTTATTGTATCCATTTGTTATTGTAGAGATTTTGTTGTACTGAGAACAATTATAATTGTTAAGAATGCTAAGAATCAATTTGAAGTTATCCTAAGCATAAAGTTAGAGTGATGAAACTTTGTTTTGTTAAATTTACATTTATTCTTTCCAACTCCTTGATTCATTTGGTTTTGTGGTTCTGTTCAAAAATAGAGTGGCAATGGAGAAGTGTTGGGCTACAATTTCTTCAAACGGTATACTAAGAGGTTGGTAATGAAAGAGATGTAATTGTTGTGAGAGAAAGAAAGAAGAGAGGTCTAGAAAATGGGTTTAGTTATTTTTAGTGATCGTGTGTTATCTTGTTGTAATTAATATTATTATGTTGTTAATGTTGTTAAAATTCCCATGAGATATGTTTGTATTAATTATATTGAAGTTATGAACCTTTTGGTAATGTGATGTTCAATGATCTTATGTAAATTTTATCTGGGAATGAGTATGTGAAGTTGTTGGCATATTTTTATTGAGTATATTATGAAGGGAGTAAATGAGAAGCTAAAGTTATGATATAAAGTTAGGATCTGTATTGTAGGTAAATTCAGCATTATCCACGATTATTACCTACTGATCTGTATTTGTAGATATTACCCACGGATTTAAGTCCGTAGGTATTATCCACAGACATAGATTCATAGATATTACCCACGGACACAGATCCGTAGGTATTACCCACGGATATTGGTATATACGTATTATGCACGAACTATTTCCGTAGGTAATACCTACATACCTATGTCCATGGGTAATATCCTACGGACCTCTGTCCGTGGATAATACTTAGAAACTTATATTTATAGATAAAACTACTATTATCCCTTATTAATAATGTTCATATTGATTTATTAATAATAACATTAGTAAAGGAGAATATTATTAACAATATTAATATTTTTATTGATATTATTAATATTATAACAAATATTATTGGTATTTTTAACACTTTTATTATTATTATTATTATTA
>Ga0123340_1001041_pt1 | contig 21850 bp, 8 predicted proteins | sample SirMexnodulemix_FD_89961 | JGI IMG/M metagenome (GOLD analysis project Ga0123340, IMG submission 89961) | Root nodule microbial communities of legume samples collected from Mexico - Siratro Mexico nodule mix | ecosystem: Host-associated > Plants > Roots > Nodule | place: Mexico: Nepantla...
AGTTATATTCTAAATTATATAATTTAAAATTTAAAAAAATTAACATTTTAGATTATATAATTTAAAATAAACAAATTATATTTCAGATTATATAATTTAAAATGTAAAATTTATATTTTAAATTATTCAATTAAAAAAAAGTATTTTCTGTATTTGAAACAAATATGCGTCCCAAACACTCCCTGGTTGGCATGGGAAAGGCTAATTACTCATCCCATCATCTTTGTTTTTGTCTCTCGTTAACCCTACCTAGCAAGGTGGCCCATATGCAATACTTCCCAACAATGGACAAACTCATATAATCCAAAAAAAATTGTCATTTTTTCTTTTCTCTTCTTTCATCAAACTCATATAATCCAAAAAAAATTGTCATTTTTTCTTTTCTCTTCTTTCCTCAAATTCGATGGGTCACCCTTTCAACTTGTCCCCAAAACCATAACAACTCTATCATAAGTTACCCTATATATTTGGGTTCCATTCAACGAACCTTACACCTCATCCTTGCTTCCACTCATTCCCCTCGTCCATTTAAAATTCTATTATATTCATTCTTTCTTCTTATTTTCAGTCCTTATATTGCCAATGTTTTTAGGATAATTTTCACAAACGTAGTCTGATCCTTAAGTTTAAGTTGTAATTGTTAGGATTTATTTTTATTATGAAAATAAAGAGATGAACAAAAATGATTATATTAATAAGTGAAATTTAAGCTTAACTCAACTTTACAAAACTAGCTTATAAGGTGAGGTTTGCACCTATTTATAAACTATTGAAAGGCCTGATCTCTAGTCGATGTGGGATCTCTAACACACCCCTTCACGCCAAGACTGCTCAACTAGTGCGTGAGACTATAATATTTAAGGGTGGTCCAATAGCAGTCCGATAGTGGATGGACTGATAGGCCCAACAATCATGTTAGGATAGACTCTAATACCATATTATGAAAATAAAAAGATGAATAAAAATGAACAAAAGATATGAGAATGAAAATATTCTCTTTGTTTTTCTATGTATTGATAAAAAAACAGAGCTAAATATATACCAATAATGTCCCTATTATAGGTATAGCTAAAGAAAGAAAATAAATACAAATATTACAACTTGATACTGTCATAAAACACAAAATAAACAAAATTGATAATCATTTGACTCTTGTCATAAAGACAAAATCAAATAATTAATATTTCTTTCCTTCTAACAATTTGATTTTGTCATAAAGACAACATCACATAATTGATATTAGTTTCCTTCTAGAAGTCTTGTATCCATATCATCTAAAAATTTTCGGTCTTGAAATTGCCAAAACTTTTATGATATATTTATTACTTCCTAAATAAGTGATTGGTGCACTTGCTACACTCAAATTTTTTATTTTGTATATGATTTCTTTTACTTTATTTTATTTTATTTTTATGTATATATTATATTTGACAAATGTGTTATTATACTAATTTTGTATTTTTTTCTCTTCTTTCTCGAATCACATAGTCACTCAAAATATTGAATTGCCCATTTAAGATGAGATGGTTGAAGATAATCATAGGATTACAAACAAAATAAAACTTATTGCATGAGAGTTCCATCTAATTACATCTAATCCTAATATTAATGAGTTTAGCCATTCATAGTCATGAGAAGACTAAACAACCAATATGAACAACAAAAGAGGGTTTAATGAGTATTTTTTCACTGCCTCCTAGTATGATTTTTATAATCTCTAGCTGAAGATGCAAACCCTAATGCTAAAGGTTTCTTAAATAGAATATATTTTTCTACGCTCGCACTTGGCCCAATAGAGTGATGCCGGGTGCAATTGGATTCTGTTGCAATTTTCAACATTTTAGTTCAACTTTTAGCGTCTTGAGCCCCATCCATAAAATGTGGGCCCAACCTAGTAGCGTCCCACCCACGTTTTAAGAGCTTGACCTAGCTGCAACATCAACATCCCAATTTTTACCTTATTTTCTTCTTAGGGATTCTAATCTTGCTCTTCTTGACCCAAATTCTTCCTATTTATTTATTTGACATAATGAATGGGATTTAGAGTAATATTCGATGAAAAATCAAGTAACAACTTATTTATAAAAAAAACATGAGATTATTATGTTCCTAGCTTGGAAAAAAATGATTTCAATATACAAATAAGCCCAAAAATATCATATAATTTAACTCTATCAAGGAGCTTATTATCTTAAGTAGTTCATATATGAGTTCCAAATCAGGGGATACTCAAAATGATTAGGGTAGTTTAAGAATTAACGAATTTTATCAACTCCCCCCCTAAAAAGACTTGGAAGGGAAATTGAAGCTAAAGAGTTTACCTTCCTCAATTTCATGGTAAAGACAATGTAGAAGTGTACCTTGATTAGGAAATGAAGGTAAAAAAATTATACATTTGTCACCAAGGCAGTGAGGAACGAAAAGTACCCTTAGCAACTTTGAGTTTCCATGTTATGCCTTGTATTGGTGCAACCTCCCCTCCCCTATGAGAGAGAAAGATGCCTCCATAACGACCCTCTAATTTTGTATTGGAATGATATTAGGAGTGCTATGAGGTATTAACATATCTCTTTGTACTATAATCAAAAGCTTATGAATAAGCTCTAAAGACTCCATTAATAGGGCATGAGTGTTGTAGAACATGGACAAAATATAGAGTTATACATGATGAGACTTAGTATTAGGGAGGAAGAGAACAATACCATATATAGGTTCTTGAGTGGATTGAATTCATAAATATGAGATGGAGTTGAACTTATACCTTATAGATATTTGAATGATTTAGTACAACTTTGTATTAAAGTAGAACAACAAAATTTGAGAAAATCTTCTTTTAATAAATAAAGACAATGCTAACTGTAGTTCTTTTTCCAAGAAAAATTATCCACAAGAGGAAACAAACTTGTGATAAAAATAGAGAATAAAACCTTCAAAGAAGTAATATAAAATAAAAGAAAAAGAAAATAATAAATCTTCTAGTGATATTAAATGCTTTAATTTTTTAGGTAAAGGTTGCAAGTATTTTGAGTGACCTAACAAACAAGTTATGATATTGAAGGGGAAGACTTGTATGACAGTCAACACAAGGCTCATTTTTTCTTCTTGCTCTTGCAATGAAGAAGAAGAAAAGGTCAGCCCCAAAGCTTTCCATGTTGAAACTACTTATCCTTGTTTTGGAGAATTTCTTTTGATGAGAAATTTTAATTAGCCTAACATGGATTATTCTCTCGTTGTGGACAATTTATCGTGCTACAATTATTATAGTAATAGGTTCATTTAGATATTGAGTCTTAACAAATTTTCCCATCCAAAATGTTATAAACTTCATTGGATTCAAAAGGATGGGAATATGGTTGTGAATCAATAGGTGAAAGTTAGGTTTTCTATAGGTCATATGAAGATATTGTTTTATGTGACTTGGTACCTGTAAAGACTTGTGATATTTTGTTAAAATAACCTTGGAAATTTGATCATAACATTATTTATCATGGTGTTACTAATAAAATTACTTTCACTCATAAAGGAAATATGATGCAAACCTTCAATTGTATTCTTCAATGTGTTTCTTCTTAGAGAATTGATGTTTTGGACATGATTTGATGTTGATGTAGAGGATGTATTGAATATTGTAGTAGTTTGAAGTGTTGGAGATGGAAATTGGAAGTGAATTAATGTGAAATTGAGCCAACACATCTAGGAGAAAGCAAGAGCAAGTCCGGAAAAGAGACTATTCTAAGGAGAGATTTTGAACAAGAGTGAAGAGGCAAAATTTGGCCATAATTTCATTACTTACTTAAAACTAAAATTTCAATTACACAACCTTCTTATTTATATACTAAAAGATGACTTGTCTTGTAGGTTTCTCAAAAACTCTTACTAAGAGTTTGACAAGTAACAACCAATGAGTGGAGAGGATCTTGTCCATTGGGAGGTGAACAAGTGGCAAAAGAAGCTAGGAGAAGAAGCTCTCATGTGGTGCCTACTTGGAGTGGCATGTAGGACCTTCTTGGACTCATTTTTCCTAGGTGACACCTTCTCGAAGGCTTCTTTTAAAGGTGACCATCCACTTTTTTGTTACAAAGTCAAGGACATGAGATAGATGTGAGAATGCATGTTGTGGTGTGAGTAATCATCGAAAACATGAGTGGACATGTGTCACACTCACATTCCAAACGCCAATTTTCTTTAAAGTTTTGAATTCATTTTGAATTCCAATTTTCCCACCATTTGGCTCTCCCTTGGACGTCCATATGCACTATAAATAAGAGTGCTTGGTGCATATATTTTCCAACTTGAATGAGTGTTGAGATGGTGTCCATTGTTGGCCCCTACTTGCTCTCAAGTTCTTTCTATGTTACTCTTCTTATTAGACCTAGCCTAGACTCATTCCTAGTTGATTTAGTCTAGTCTCTCACTAGACTCTCTTCTTTATTCCACTTCATAGTGGAATCATCCTTTTAGTTTCCTCCAAACTTCCGCACCTACATCAACTTCCATCAAAAAAGAAAATCAACATGCAATGAAAAACAAGACTCATGTTTATCATTCTCCCTAGAAAGGTGTTGCACAAAATAAATCAAGAGTCACTTGTCCACTCATGCTTTACATATTTGAACATGTGCTCAATGTGAAACATCTACCTAGCTTCTTCCATGACTAATCTAACATTTCTATTTGGCTTGAATGAGCCCAACTAAACTCTTGTAAAATTGCTATAATTATTTACAGCCCTATAATACCATCGTACACTAAAATGTCCAAATATCTTATTCTTTAACCGAATATCCTAAACTACTTACTCCGACTAAAACATTCGTTTTATATATTTTATTACACATTAGAAATAGACTCTTCACAAAGGTCTAAATGTGTTTTATATATTTTATTACACACTAGAAATAGACTCTTCACAAAGGTCTAAATGTTTTATATGTTCATGCTCATGGCTTTAGGTCTTCTTATCTCTAGCCCATCAGATATTGTTTTTAATTTTACATTTTCTAATTTTTAATATATATATATATATATATATATTAAAACACACTTAACTATATAAATAATTGTATTAATGATGTATATAATTAGGTCTCTAATGGTATAAATTAAAATAATTACTACACTTATATACTAAATTATTTCATTATAATTAACAATTAATTATTAGAATTTAATTTATAAGTGTTAGTGAGTTAAGTTATAATATTATTTTATTTTTTATCCTCTAAATAATATAATACAAATTAAAAATATTAGCTCGGCGCGTCAAATTTTCCCCGCAAATGAATTGACACGCGGTTTAAGGTCAGTTACCACCCTAATATAAGACAATTAGGTATTAATAAGATTTTTCTTAAATATTTTTAGTGCTTAGATATATTAGACCAAATTAAACTATAAAATATCTATACGTATTGAAACTAGTTATATTATCTAACTTTTTCTTTTATCGTATATCACATTACTTATATCTATTATCTTGATATAAAGAGTAATATAATTGAGATGATAGAACAACAAACCAGCAAAAATTCAAACAAAATCATGACCAAAAAACAACAGAGCAACTATTATTACGGTCCAGTTTAATGAGATTATTAGAACAAATAAGGGGGTAAGAAAAAAAAATTAACAAACTATTACAGTATAAAATACAGAAGGCAATGAAAAATGAGAACCGACCAGTAATAAATTTAAAATTGAATAAAATGCCTAAACTTTTGAATCAAACTATTTCTCAGCCATTATATCAATTAGAGATTAACTTGTGAGTTGTTATGGGCTTCACCGGTATAACGTACTTGAGAAGTTCAAATAAATTATTAAAATATTTTAGAATTTATAAAATGAATAAGAATGATTTTGAGAAATTAGTGACAATATCTCTCTGTCAGAATTTTTATCAGCATCTTTCGATCTTATAAAAAATTGACCAATTTTTGTAAGCAACTTTCTGCACTTATTAAGCTTTATTTATAGCATCTTCTTTTATTTATGTTATTTGTTTTTTTTTTTTAAATTCTAATGCTCAAAATATTTCTAATAATTAATCCATTTGGTTTGGATTCTTATCACCATCTTATATAAAATAAAGATATAAATAGTAAAGTAAAGATGAAAAATGTCCAAAAGAGAATAACATGTCTAGCTGTGTTAAAACAACTAATGTGCTAAAAGGAAAAAAAAAGTAAGAAAATAGTTAGTGCATGACTTTTCTTATAACTACTCGAAAATTATGATAAGCAAAAATATAGGAATAATAAATATATACTTATATTCTTTTTTTCTCAAAGTCAAAGATTCTAAGAGGATTAGAGAGAGAGGGTTCGAGGCAATAAGGTAAAATGAAAACATTAAGATTAACTTTGTTTTAATAAATCATATATATTATTCTTAACAATAATACTAATGCATTGCATAGTTAAGTATTTATAAGGTTGGCTTATGAAAATTTAAATAGTATGTATGGCATTATAAATTTTATTTTATTGTAGTTATTGTAAAAAAAAGGAAGTATGACATTTGTGGATGAAATTCAAGCCCACGAGTTTACAATATATTATACTATTCCGTACTTATAAATAAAAGATCAGGGTGAACCAAAATTCAACAAAATGTCAGCAGCACAATTTCCTACATTATCATCATGCGCACTATCCCAAAGGGAAGAGATAAGGAAAAGTACAAACAAGAAAATAGAGCCCACATTATCCTAGCATTTATTTTTAGTAAGGACCACATTGTCACTAATTTTATGTACACAACTCCATCCAATTTGTTTGCTTTCTATCCGTTCCATTTCCGTACTTCAGTGCTGAAAATTTATCAAAATATACCAATTTTATGAAAATGAACAAATTTGAAAAATATTATTGAAATAAGTCGGCCATGTTTTTAGATTGTGACCTCGTTCTTTAGACACGAATATGATCTAGATTATGATTTAAATTTGATAAAAAAAAATATTATCAACTTTAACGAATTTTATATCAAAAAATATTTTGAAGATGTCATGTTTAGTGAGCACAATTTTAGTTTAAGTTAATTTTACTAAGTTAATTTTTGTTTTTAAACTTATAAAAGAAAGAAGTTGAAGTCGTTAGGGGCATAACAACTTGAATATTAGGTGATGTTGTGATAGTGTAAATTAATTTTTACTAAATTGTTTAGTCTATTAACAAACTGTGTTTTGTTTATTATTAAATGGTTTGGTTTGTTTGGTTACATTATATCATCTAATTAATAGATATTTAGTTTTTATATATATATATATATATATAATAGATTATCTAGTATGTTTGTTTATATTAGATCGTCTAATATATTTATATATACTAGACATTTAGTCTATTCAAAAGTTTCCTAATTTGTTAGCTACAATTTAGTTAGTTAGTTTTCATTTTATTTTTTTTTGTTTTATATATACATTCTTTATAGTTTTTTATGAATTAAATTTTTGTTTATCTATAAATTTTTTCTATTCTCTAATATCAATTTCATTGAAATTATAGATTATACAATATATAAAAATAATAATACATGTAATTTTATTTAAATAAATGATAAAAATTAAAATTAATATAAATACTAATTTAATTCATTGAAATAAGATTATATAATAAAAAGAACTAGATATAATGTTATTAAATAAATATTACAAAGCATGATGTTTTACTATCAAAAAAGAGAATTTCTCCTATTATGACCTTCATTGAGATAATAAAAACATTTCTTTGGCACTTCCACGATGACATCCCCCATCCCAATATCCCTACAATCCAATATCATTTATGCATTGTTGTTGGCTTACAATGCCTTCACAAGAACGACGAAGAAGACTATCCTGTGGCACAATGTCTCAGATGATTTCTTTACCATTATTATTCAAATTATCACTACGTTTCCATTTCTTCATTAATTTATAAATCCTACTTTTTTATTTACAAATTTATTTAACCACAGTCTGCACGAAATAATAAATAATTTCTTAAACTTTTTTTCTAAATAATCCAAATCATTATTACCATATTTAATAAAATAATCTACATTATTACAACGTGACCAAATGTTGAACTCATCATAATCCCTAACAACTTCAAATTCCCAAAAAACAATGTTTCACAACAAAACTAACTAAAAAACTGAATTGTAACTAACAAATTAGACATTCTAGATTGTAACAAATAGACTATACATTTTAGTGTATACAAACAGACTAGACGGTCTATCAATTGACTAGATGGTCTAGTGTAGACAAACAGACTAAACAATCTAGTATATACAAATACACTAAAGGTCTAGTGTGGACAAACAAACTAGATGATTTAGTGTTAAATAAGACAAACTAGATGGTATGTGATAGACTCAAACTACACTCGACACAATTGATATGCATCGGGCGTGAACATCGAAAAGCAGATTCTATTTAAGAAGCCTTTCACATTAGGCTTGGAGATCTTTGACCAGAGATCATAAAAAAGTTAGACTTAGAGGCATCCTAGGGGTTTTTGGGTTTAACTCACCCTCTTTCATTGTGCTTATTGGTTGTTTGGCGTTCTCATAACTATGAGGAGCTAAATCCATTATTGTTAGGGTTAGATTTAATCGGATGTAATTTTCATGTAATCATATTTGGGCTTATCTTATGTCTTATCGTAAATGCTTTTCTTTTAATACATTAGTATATTAACTTTATGTTTATGATTTTTGTGCAAATCCGTAACACGATCATTGATTCTTAAGAGTATGGGAAAATATCTTTTGAATTTAGAAGTGAATTAATTTATCAAATGAAAGCTTGTATCTAGGAATAGAGCGTGATTCATTTTTTGTCGTTAAGATCCTTGTGTGAATGCAAGATTTATCTATATAATTAATCAAGGAATTGACGGTTAATACACAATCCCCAGGCTCATCTACTGATGAATCATATTTGAGTAATTTTGTGGATTGACATTGATTATTGATAGGTGGTGTGACTCCTCAATGAGCTAATGGGGAAGCTTTATTTTATTTTATTTATCTTGTGACTATATGTAGATATTTCTATTAAATCTTATGTGGAGAAGTATATTTTGAAATACTATAACAAATGTATAAATATTTTACATATGTCTATTATAGATTTTTTGTGTAATATAGTAACTATCATGTGAAAAATACGGGATGTTACAATCAATATCTACAAATACCCAGGAAAAATGTTAAATAATTAAAAATTGAAGTGGGAGAAAGGTTAGGTTGAGTGACGAAGACAAAACAGTGTTGATGAGAGATAGGTAGCTCAAGAATGAAGTAAAGAGAAAAAATTGAGTGATGAGATTGTGGTAGAAAAGAAAAAAAAAAGAAAAAGAAAACAATAAAAATGAGAAAAAGAAAGAAGAGACTAAAGCCCCATTTTTTATAAATCTTCCTTATCTTATGCTTTTGAAACTAGAAGCTTCTTTGGTGGTGAAGAAGATGGTGACTACCTTGACCATGGTAAAGAAATTTTTTGGATACTTTACTCCACCGAAGTAAGAGCGTAAGTAATTATAATTTAAAAACATTATTTAGAGTGGAGAAGGTCTAGGGGCACACTAATTCAGGATTGATGGAAGCTGAGCTTAGATTAGGCCTACCAATCATATTTGGTAGTTCAAAGATGAGATCAGTCGGGAAAAAAAGGTGATCAAAAGGGCCTAATTTATGGGTTGTTAAGGAAGTTAAAGATGATGGAACTGTGGATATTGAAAAAATTGTTCTTAGGAGAATGATACAACCTACGTTGCATCCACTTTGAATAAATTGTTCATCAAGCTTGGGACGTTAAACAAGCACTTTTTGGGAGGCAACCCAGAGTTTGTTTTTATCAGTTTATTGTTTTGTGCTTTGTTTTTATTTTTATTGTTTTGTGTAAAATTTTGGTGGTCTAAAATGCTCTTAATCAGCACATCTTGATGAGCCAAAACATGTGGAGAGAATTTTAAAGTGAAAGCCAAGTCGGGCACACATCACCCGCATCCAACACATTTCAGAGTAATTGCTCTCAAGAATAGTTGCTCCCAATGCCACACGACCGACGCCATACGCAAGTGTTGATTTCTACAACTTGGTTTCTTAGTCTTCATTGCTACGGATCAGGACCAATTTGGAGGAGGGGTAAGGTAAATTGAGGATGATGTTGAAGAAAAGAAGCAGTTTTGTTAGAGATATTTAAAGAGAGTTTTTTTTATTTTTTAGTGTTTGTTATTTTTCAATTCTTGTTTTAATTTTCAATTTTTCTTATTTTTCTATTTTCTGCTTTTGTTAATTTTCTATTTTTGTTATTCTTTTTGTTTTTTTGAATAACTCAAAACTTTGCTAGATAACGGTTATAATGCATTGATGAAAAGAGTTGGACTGATTCATTAATCTTTAATGATAGATTGAGTATGTGTTTTCATTGAGATTTATGAATAAATTAGGTTGTTCTTGTAAAGTTTAAGTTGTGGTTACTCTTTTGTGGTATTGTGATGGAAATGCATTATTGTGGCATATTATGTGGCAACTTTTGGTGTTGAAAGTATAACCAGGTGACATTTTGAGTTCCAAAGTTACAAGTAAGTACTATCACTAATTATTCATAATTGATTTTGGTTGAGTTTCTTTGCTGATTATTCATTTACGAGCTTACATATGATCAAGGCCATCTTTATTTTATCTTTATTGTCGCTAGAGCTAAACAACCAACCTTTTGATGAAATAAAGTCTCTGTACCCTTTTTGAGCCTTTAAAAAGATATTATTTTTCATCCTTGAAACTTTTAGCTTTGTTTGACTACCTTAGTTTGAATTAGGAGAGCAAAGTGATCAAGAACTTAATATAATTTAAGTTTGGGGGGAGAATATAGGGAGACCAAAGGTTGTGGTTTAAAAATAATAATAAAAATGAAAAAAATCACATCCTAAAACACTAGAGTGCCTGAGTGAAACTTACTTTGTTGAGGAATAATACCTTTGGGTGTTCATTGATAATTGTAAAATATGTTTTGGCGAAGTTCAAGAGGAGGGGTGAATTGAACACCCTTAAAACTTTTCGCAAATATATAATGTGAGAAATGAAAAATCTTTAAAGAAACTATTCAAGATTATATAAATTGCAATCAACAAAGGTTCAAAACAAATTCCAGAATAAAGGCAATCACATGGAATCAATATACTGAAGACAAATTTTAATTCTGGAAAACCAGTAGACTGTTAAGCAAGTTCTGGAAAAATACAGTGTGCAGTAAAAACAATATTTAAAGATTAATCCATGAACTCAAAGAAATAGATCAATTCTAAATTTATTATGAATTACAAATTAAAGAACTTATTATTAAACAAGAGAACCTTTGTTTAATGTATTAAAACTATTTTTAACCAGTGATTGTGGAAAATCAACTTTTCTGGAAAAACTGATTAATGAACAGTGAATCCAGTAAGTTGCGAAATTGCTGATTTACAGAAAACTAGTATACTGATTATTGATCAGATTTAGAAATGTCAAGAATAGACTGTGTTTAAACAAAATATATGTTTTCAAAAGTTACTTAAAATGTTTTCAGAATGTTGAAGAATTTATTCAATTAACAAGGATTAACAGATTCTGAAAAATCAAGAAAAACAACAAGATTTATCAAGAATAGTCAAGAGAGAGCAAGAGAGAACAAGACAGAGCAGATTATCCTGGTTCACCCTTCCACAAGGGCTACGTCCAGTCCCTTACACAACTGTAAGGATTTCCATTATGAAAAAGATCCAATAGATCAGTTTACAACTCAATCTTGAAACCCGCAAGAATACACTGCACCCTACAGAAAACAATCCGTTGAAACCTACAACAGATCAAGAACTATAAAGTATCCATGTATAACCTAGAGAACCCCTTACTAATCCCCTCAACAAGTTACAACCTATACAGAACCCACTCTACAAATAGAATTACCACACCAAGTAACTCACACTAGAATAAAATTCAGTACAATGAAAGATTTCAAATAACTACATTGGCACAAGTACTTCTACACAAGAACAATTTAGAATGCAAAACCCTAAATTGCAAAAGTAATAAAAGCAAGAGTATAGAAGGCTTATTTAGAATGATCAGATCAGCAGTATAGCAACATCAGTCAATTCAAAGCTCCTACAGTATTGAGAAAATAGTTCTTGAAGAGTTTTTTGAATGATCTTGATCACAAAAACTATTAAGGCGTTTTTTCTCTCTCTTGGAAAACTTAGAGCACTTGATTGGAAAATGATTCAGAATGATTTCATTATTTTCCAAAATTTCATGCCAACTATTTATAGACAACTATCATTTAAAATTCAATCAATTGTTTTGCAAATAGTCGACTATTTTTCTCCAGTTAGTTAAAACAGTTGTTCAAAACTCAAAATCTGATTTTATTAATTTCTCAAAACCTTAGTTAAATTAGATTTGAAAACATGGAGCTTATCTTTGATTGAAAATGCTTATAATGCTGACTTGAATCAAACTTGCCACACAACACACAATCCTAAGTTCTAGACCGAGCCTTTCAATCTTCATGAAATCTTCATGTAGTCCGCATCACATGGTCTTGAACTTCTTCACATGGTTGGCTTCATCAAATCTTCACAGCAACTCACTGGTGCTAACAATAACAAATTGCCATCTGTGTTGAAAATTGTGTGCATTTTCTGGTCTATTTACATTTGAGTACCATAGTTAAGACTTGGTGAGGTATAACTGTTCATTCATGAGTTGATTTGAGGAGAAATATATTTGATTTTTTTTATATACTTAGTGAATTTGTTCTGAGTTATTATATCATTGTTGAGTAATTGTTCATCATTTCTAAGTTTTACATTTGCTTGAAGACAGTCAAAGTTCTAAGTTTGGGAGAGTTTTACAGAGTTAAATTATATGATGTTTTTGGGCTTATTTTCATAATAAAATCAATTCTTTCTAAGCTTGGAACCACTAAATCCCAGGTTTTTATAAATAATTTGTTCCCTTTTATAAATAAATTAGTTACTAGAGCTTTTCATCAAATTTTACTTTTAAACCCTATTACTTTTGTCAAATAAATGAACATGAAACATTTAGGTCAAAAAGAGCAAGATTGGAACCCTTGAAGAGCAAAAAGGACAAAAATTGGAATGCTGATGCTGAAAGCTGGGTTGGGCACACGAAACATGGGTCAGGTGCCACTTCGTTGAAAGTATAGTCAACTTGTAAAAATTACAATAAAATCCAATTACACCCGACACAATTGACATGTGCTAGGCACAAGTGCCAAAAAACATATTTTATTTAGGAAACCTTTCACATTAGGGTTGGAGATCTTCGGCCAGAGATCATAAAAAGTTATACTTGGAGGTGGAACCAAGTGGGTTTTCAAGAACAAGCTAGATGAACAAGCTGTCATAGTGAGGAATAAAGCTTGGCTAGTTGCAAAAGGTAACAACCAAGAAGAGGGAATTGACTTTGGAGAGACTTATACACCCGTGGCTAGACTAGAGGCAGTGAGGTTGCTGCTAGCATATGTTTGCATGAATGAATTCCAATTATACCAGATGGATGTCAAGAGTGCTTTTCTAAATGGATATATCAATGAAGAAGTCTATGTGAGTCAACCACCTGGACTTGAGGATTACAAATATCCAGAGCATGTGTTCAAACTCAAGAAAGCTTTGTATGAGTTAAAGCAAGCACTTCGACAATGGTATGAGAGGTTGAGTAAATTCTTGTTTTCCCAAGGCTATGATAGAGGAAAAACATATAAGATTTTATTCATGAAGAAAGCATGCATTGATATTATTCTTGTTCAATTTTACGATGATGATATCATATTTAGATCCACTAATGGGAAATTTTGTGAGCAGTTTGTAACAGTCATAGGGAGAGTTTGAGATGTCTATGATGGGAGAACTCAACTATTTCCTAGGATTGCAGATCAAGTAATACAAGCATGGAACTTTCCTTAGTCAAGCCAAGTACTGTAGAGAATTGCTAAAGAAGTTTGACATGGAGAACTATAAGGAGGTTGCAACACCTATTGCTACTTGATGTTATCTTGATGCAGATGAAAAAGGAGTCAGTGTTGAGCAAACAAAATACAGAGGATTAATTGGCTAACTCCTTTATCTTACCGCAAGCAGACCAGATATCATGTTCAGTGAGTGTATATGTGCCAGATATCAAGCAATCCCTAAAGAGACACACTACATGGCAGCCAAGCAAATCCTAAAGTATCTCAAAGGGACTGCAGAAGTTGGACTATGGTATCCAAGTGAGATATCCTTGTGCTTAGTTGGCTATTTCGACTCTGATTTTGTAAGTTGAAAATTGGATAGGAAGAGCACATTTGAAACTTGCCACTTACTTGGATCGAGTTTAATTTATGGCATAGCAAGAAGCACACTTGTTCAACATTGTTAACTACAGAAGCAGAATATATAGATGCTGGAAGCTGCTGTGCACAAAGTCTCTGGATCAAGCAACAACTAAGTGATTTTGGTATAAATCTATCTAGAATACGTTTTCTTTGTGATAATACTAGTGCAATAAACTTAACAAAGAATCCAGTGTAACATTCCAGAACCAAACAAATTGAAATTCGTCACCATTTTATCAGAGATCATGTTAACAATGGTGACTGTGAAGTTCAATTTGTTGTTTCTAAAAAATAATTAGTTGATTTATTCACTAAGCCACTTAATAAAGAGAGATTTAATTTTCTGAGAACTGAACTGGGCATAATTGACATTAGCAGTGTAAAATGAATCTGTCTATGCATTTTTGTCACATTGCTTGGTTTCTACAGATCTGGTACAATCGATTGAATCTGTAATTCAATTGATTTAATTTTACTGCACTTAACAATAATTGATTGAAAACTACTTTTTAATTACCTCTGATGCATATACTTTATCTGTGTGAGATTGGGAACTCGAATGAGGAGGACTGTACAACTGTAAACTCAGTCAAAGAGTAAAAATTGAATAAATTGAGTTATTCAAGACATGGAGTTGGCATGTGAAGTGTGAGAATGTACCAAGTGCCACATGTCTTCAATTAATTGAAGGTCAAAAAGTTAAAAAGCTACTACAAAGAATTCTTGAAACTAAGTCATGTCTATTTTTAATTAATTGAATATGTGCAGAGTCCCAACAACTCAAGATTTCACTTGTTGTTTGGTCAATCAATGCATTATTATTGCTTTATGCTGCTTTTTCTTTTCTCCATATTAAATACTGCATTTCCATGCATTCTGCTTCATATCACTATACTGCATACTTGCATTCTAAGATGTTTTGCATGTTCTAATACCCCCTTCTATTCCATAAACACCTACTCTCTAACCATGTCTTCCTTCTCAACACCAAAGAAGAAAACTAAGAGGTCCGTTGGAGAAAGAGCTATGCAAGAGGAAAACAGTGTGGTTGGATATCTTGAGAGAAGGTTTTTAAGCAACCAAGAACAAATTAAGGTCTACCATCATGAGGTTAGGAGAAAGGCCATAAACAACCCTAAATTTCTGAGAATGGAGTGGCTGGAGGAAGAGAAGTTGGATGATGTAAGGAGGATGCTGAAACATCAAAAGCTTGAGAGGTTTCTAAATATGACTTGGAACCTTTGTCCATATTTGGTGAGAGTTTTCTTCACCAATCTATCATTTGATGATGAAGCAATGTACTCCCATATTAAGGGAGTTGATATGGCAATAACAAATGAAGTGTGGCTTGTTGTGGCTGGCTTGAGAAACACTAGGAAATCAGTTGAACTGGATGACTTCAACAAGGTAGAGTTCTTTAGGTTCTGTTTGAAAAATCTACACGTTGCAATGAGAGGCTATCATGTTGGAGGCCTTTCCCTGACTTCAATGATCTTGGCTTTCATAATTATATGGCTACTAACTCTAAGGGGATACAACCATGCAATTTTGACTAAGAGGACTTGATACTCATGTACTGCATGATGAACATGTTCAAAATCAACTGGATAATTGTCGTCAAAGAATACATGACCAAGACTAGAAAGCGTACAAAGTAACACATATCATATGTGGTGCTGGTATCCAAGTTCATAGAGTATTTTTAAGTTGATGTGGATTGTGAAGTGGTGGAGGTTGTAAAGGCTCAACATGAAATCACTACACAAACTCTTCATAAGATAGTATTGAAGAAGGTGGATGATGAATATTGGATCTACAGAGCTAATGAGGAAGAGACTGGACAGTAGCCAAATCAAGAAGGAGATGAAGCACATGATGGAGCTGTAACCAGTTCTGTTGTTGTTGTTGTTGGAGGTGGAGCTGACCCTGGATAGTTTGCACTAATACCATATGAACCTCTAGTGGAAAGAGGAGAACCATTTTCTAGATTTGAACAAATGGTTCTGGGGCAGCTGAACCCTATTGTTCATGAGCAGAGAACCCACCATGAGTTATGTGCAACACATTTTCAGCACCTTGATGGGCAAATTGAAGCTATACAATAGCAACTTGGGGACATGTACTATGGTCTAGTAGAATAGGCTTAATCATGCATATGATATAGTTGGTCATAAGGCTCTTATACCCCATTTGATGAATCCAATGGGGGAGAAGTAGTTTGTGTATGTTTCGTGTGTGTATTTGTTCTGCTATTGTATTAGGTCCTGCATGTTTATTGTTCAGATTGCCTGGGTTTTTTCTGATTTGTTCTGTTGTTGTTGTTGTTGCTACATTTTGCATAATTGGATTTTATTCTGATTTTTGTTGCTTGTAGCTGTTGGTTTATCCAGCTTATTTCAGCTTGTGTGATGTTGGTTTGAGTATGGTTGGTTTGTAACAAGTCTATGTAATCCTTGATGATCAAACTTGAATGGAATAGACTTTATTTGCTTGTGTTTAATACTAGTTTTATGCTCTGAAGGAGTATCAAAGTATGGGGGCAATGACAAGTCGTTGGTTTGAACTGGTTTGAAAAACTACAGAAAAATAATTAACTGTTTTCCCAGTTCAACAGATTTTTTTTTTTCTGAACCTATTGTACTTACAAAATTTCAATTAGCTGTTTTTAGATTTCAATTAGAGCAGAAATCTACTAATGCAGTTTGTGTAGATTTGGTTGGTGCAACTCAACACACACTTGATTGCCTTCATCAAATTGGGGAAGATTGTTAGCACCAAGGATCGCTAAGTGATTTGATGAAGTCATCTTGGATCAAAGCTTGCCAAGTGGTTTGATGAAGCCATCATGGATCTTGATGGGAGATCTCTTGGGTTTTGGTCTAGAACATAGGTTGTGTGTGTGTGAGTGTGGTTTTGGTTCAAAACCCTGAGTTGCATGATATTTCATCTAAAAAGAGCTCCAAAAATTCACTTTGTTTAATAAATAATTGAGAAGAACTAAGTGAGGCATTAATAGTTTTCGGAAACCCACTTTCAGAGGAAAATCAATTAACTATTTTCAAAAGTTATCTTGTTGATTTTTTTTGTTTTTTAGAAAAATCAATTGATTGAATCCAAATATCAATGGATTTAAATCACAATACTGCAGCAGTATTAAAAACTAGAAAAACCATATTTGAATACAGTCTAATTAATCACGAATTAAGTAGCAATAGTAATGAGCAGATTTATTAAATGATGTTCAGATGTAATTCCCTTGTACTTATGATAATTTGTAGAGATTAATAGACTCAAACAGCTATCCAAAAATTCAATACAATTACTGTAGTGAAACAAACTAGATTTCCTGAAATGTATTATAAAGCACTATATAAGAAACTCAATTCAAGTTAAAAAATAGATTTGAATTATCCAGTAAATTCACAATCAAACAGTCCAGAAAATATTTCAGCAAGTTTTATTTGCCAATTTAAAAAAGACAATGAATACAAATCCAACAGTTTTATGTCACACCCAATATAGAAGAATAAGATTAAACACTTAATCACTAAACTGCAAAAATCAGAATCTCACGAACAACCACAAGTACACCACGTTTAGCAACTTATTCAAGCTAAAACGAATCAATAATTCCAAATCCCCAAAACAAACCAATTAAGAAACAAAGTGATTAATACTCTAGTAAAATATAAAGAGATTCAACACACAGGATAGTTTTTGATCAATAAAAATGCTGCAGAGAAGAGGATTTTAAATCTGTTAAGAATTTAACAAGTTGTACTTCAAATTCAACAGGTTGTTCTTGACTGCAGAATTGAATATGGCACAAATGCAATTCGAAAAATTAAAAGAGCAAGGGAGAAGAAGATCACACAGATATTTTTATACTGGTTCACCCAACCACTTGGGCTACGTCCAGTCCCTTGCAACCTCTTGCAAGGATTTCCACTAATTCAATTAAAGTTTACAATCCAATCACACAAGACCCAATCTTGAACCCTACAAGATTGTTTTCTACCCCTTGTGCAGCTCCCACCACACAAGAAGCATACTCACAGTGCAAATGCAGTACCCCACTATAGATTTGAATGCAAACACAACAATATAATAATTGAATTACAAGTTTCTCTCAATTGTAATGCCTAATCACACACCTCTTAAGCAAAACCCAATCAAGAAACTACCCAAGAACATAATACAATTTGAAAATCCACAAATGCAGCAGCCAAACACAATCAAAAGCACTAAGGAAGAACACTTATCTTCCCAACAATATAGTTGCTACGCAATCATTCCCAGTTTTGGTTTTTCAATTGTTTAGAGTTGTTCTTTGAAATTGGTTAAGATTCAGTTCAATTAATTGTTTTTTGGAATCAATAAATTGAATTTTGTGTTGTTTTGTATTGAGAGTGCTTTTCAATCAATTGCTTCAAGTATTCAACTGGTTGTTTTTGAACAATATTGTATTGCGTTCTTCTTTCAATTAATTGCTTTCGTATTTCAATAATTTTTTTTTTTGGTAGTTGTTGTTTTGTGCGTTATTTTCAATTGATTTGTTTTGACTTTCAATTAATTGATTTTTTGTTGTGCACTTCAAACCCAAACTTTTGATTATTTTAATAAAGAACTTTCATTCTACACTCAATTACTTTCCATCTTTTGCAAAAATTCTTGAATGTTCAATTTACCCCCTGTTGAACTCAGCCTAAACTACTTTTCAGGAGTATGTCAAAAGATCCTAAATTCGTCAAAGAAAAAATATATCAAAAGCTCCTAAATACATCAAAGAAAGAGTGTGTTAAAGGCTCTAAATACATAAAAAAAAAAGAATATCCTTAAAACCTCCTAAGAGTTTAACTGAAGGTATTCATCTATGAAAAAGTATGTCAAGAGCTTTTCAGTGGCATTTTAAAAGAAAGAAAAAAAATGCAGAAAAAAGGGAAAAATGAATGAAAAAGGAAAAAAAGAAAAAGAAGAGGAAAAAGGAAATGATGGTGAAGGGCTTATAGAAGAAGACCTTGGTTGTTTCCAACATTTGGTTGATGGTCCTTGTTTCCAAATTTTTAAAACCAAAAATAACTTTTTAGCCTTTATACCCTTTTCCTCATTACCTTTTTAACCCTTGGCCATGTTACAAGCCCACTAAAGTTCATATTGATTGATGAATGATTGAAATGATTTTCATAAGGCTTAACTTTGTAACAAGAGGATGTGACTACTAATACGTGTAGAAAAAAAGAAGAAAAAAAGAAGGAAATCGTTAGAATGTCTCTGTTAGAATGGAGTCATTAACCAACTAGCACATTGAGAATAAAGCATCATAGAAGAAGTAACACTAGGGGAATCCAATTTCATCCGTACCCTTGCCATCCCATAGCTCATCATTCACACATACCTCATCATTACCTTCACACACACACAAACTAGGGCAGTTTGTGTGAATTTTCCTTATAAAGCCTATTTGCCTGTCAGGAACAACCTTTTACGCTAACCCTTCTCTCATTAAGCCTATTTGTTCATGCCCCGATATGTTGAAGCTCACTTACCAAAACTGAGGCAATCCTATCCAAGGATGTGTATTCCTAATATCTTGCAAATGCCTCAAACTCTCACTTAAACCTATTTGTTTATACCCTGATAAGTTGAAGCTCACCCAAATAGCCCAACATACCAAAATTGAGGCAATCCTATTTGAGGATGTGCATCCCCAGTATCCCTCAAATGCCTCTAACTCTCATATATACACCTACAATTTACCTACGGGCTCAAGCATGCATCGAAGCAATGTTTCTAACAAGAAGTTGATAATTACCCCACATGAACATTAGCTTCAACTTTGCAAGGTCTTTTATTTTTGAAAAAACAGAAGTCAACATCTAATGAATTCTATGGTTACAAGAAACATATGATTCTACACCCTGAAATTTTCTGAAAAGAAAAAACAAACATGTTTTGTAAATGCATTCTACTTTGGAAATTTGTACATATTTGGAAAATTTTGTACATATATTATTTTTGAAACAAAACTTTTGTACATCCCCTTTGGAAATTTGTACATATCTAAAAAGTTTATGAATACATTGTTTTGAAAAAAAAATTGTACATACATTGTCATTGTTGAAAAAAATTTTAGAAAAAACAATTTGTACATACATACTTTTCTTGAAAAAAGGACATTTGTACATACATCATCAAAAAGAAATTGAAAAAAAATCCTTTGTACATTGAAAATCATTAAAAAATAAAGTTTGAAAATTTTGTACATACTTTTTGAAATATTAAAAATCATTGGAATTTTATTTTTTTAAGAAGATCCTTTGTACATACATTGCAAATAATAATAAAAAAAAGAAACACATTTTCATGCATACATTCTCTTTTAAGGAAATTTTTACATACATTATCGGTGAAGTCATTAAAAAAATATTTTTGAAAAAAATTCGTTGAAAAATTTTTGGAAAATTGTTGGGAAAAATATTTTGAAAGATTTCATTGGAAAATTGCTTGAAAAGATATATTGAAAAAAAAATCATTGGAAAAAATTGGAAAAAACATTGAAAAAACATATCTTTAAATAAAATCCATTGAAAATTTTAGAAAAATCCTTTCGAAAATTTTATTGTGGTACTTGATTCCTTATAGAAGCAAAATCTTTGCCATTCTTTTCTCTTATTCCTACACTTGATTCCATGCAAAATCAAAATCTTGGTCGTTCTTTTATTTTTTATTGTGGCACTTGATTCCCTGCATAAGCAAAATTTTGGTCATTCTTTTATCTTATTCTGACACTTGATTCCCTGTAGAAGGAATATCTTGATTCCCTGCCAAAAAATATATATAGCACGCATTGGTATAAGCATTCATTATCAAAATTTCATACATGCATCTTCAAGTGAAGACTTCTTCCTCTTATCTTATCATCGGTACGTGACCCTCTAGCATTGTTAAGGTCACGACCATTTTATCATTGGTACATTCTGACACTATTAAGTTCACGAGCATCTTATCATTTTTGTTGGTGCGTGACCCTCTGACACTGTTAACTGTGCAACCCTCTGACACTTTAAGGTCACAACCATCTTATCATTTCTATTAGTGTGTGACCCTCTGACACTGTTAAGGTCACAACCATCTTATCATTTATGTTGGTGCGTGACCCTCTGACACTACTAAGGTCTCGGCCTTTGTCCATACTTTTATTTTATTTCCAAACCGGACGAAAATAATATTTCTGTCCTTACTTGTATTTTACCTTGACAATCTAAATCTTTTGAAATATAAGATTATCTGGTAAAATTAAAGTAAGGAAGGGCAATTGTTAACACCCAATTTCGTCTGGGCAAATAAAATTAAAAAAATAATAAAATAAAAAAAGAAGAGAAAATATTTCTAATCAATTATAGAAAAAATTAGGTTTAAACGTTATAATCTTTTATTTTTTTTTGTTTTAATTTTAGAGGAAAAATATATGAT